>Ga0307510_10001149_pt1 | contig 28479 bp, 29 predicted proteins | sample 12_EM_MG_FD_207224 | JGI IMG/M metagenome (GOLD analysis project Ga0307510, IMG submission 207224) | Populus trichocarpa ectomycorrhiza microbial communities from riparian zone in the Pacific Northwest, United States - 12_EM | ecosystem: Host-associated > Plants > Roots > Unclassified | place... | reverse complement strand
TGAGATATGTACGGCTGCAAGAACACCCACGACGCGAGGGCGCAGAACGTGTATCCCCCGTGCGCCTCGCCGAGACTCGGTCTCTGCGCCGCGAGGACGTCGCCGAAAAATATTGGGTGTGAGGCAGACGAGAAGCCTCCCTCGTACGTCTGGCATGACGCGATGAAAGCCGCGGTGCCGCTGACGAGCTCGGGGGTAGCAATGTCGAGTAGGTGCGCGGCGGCAATGAGACAATATATGCCCCTATCCATATCAGAAGGGTAGTGAGAACAAGAATTCGCCCATCAGGAGAGAATGAGCCATACCGGACATCAACTTCTCCATGGTTGGAAACGATGAAGGATCCATCTGGCTGTTTTAGTGACATGTACCACTTGTATAGCTTTTCTCTTCGAGTTCAGTTGCGTTAGAGGGAGGTCGTGCCGATGTGATCATCTAGCGCACCTGTCTATCTGGTCCCAGCCCCCTCCAGGGCCAGAACGACCAACGATCGCGAGAGCGCACACAGCTGCGTATGTAGCCAGTAGATGCGCTGCCTGCCCCAATCCACCACCGAATCCCCCATCCGGGTGTTGCCACTGCATGATAGTATCGATCGCCCTAAACAACCGACGAACATTCAGCATATATGGTTCAGTGCGGACAGGGATGCGAAGAAAGTCGGACACCTTTGCTTGTTATCGGGATCGATGGCGACCTGCAGCGCGCTGAGCGATTGCAGCGTCCAGAACATGAGCCACGGCTGGCTCGCATCCTGACTGACGTAGCGCGCCGGGAAGCCCTGGACGAGGTTGCGCACGAGGAACTCGAGGTGCGATTTCTTGTTCAGAACGCGTCCACCGGAGCCGCCGACGCCGCCGTCGAGCGGGACGTGCGCCTGGAGGATGTCCTCGGTGTCGGCCTGCAAGCTGGACGTTTCTGTGGGATATCCGTCGGTGGGTGTCGAGCGGGCCATGAGTTGGTGAGGTGAGCGATGCGCAGAGATGGGATGGTTGTCAATGCTGTTTTCAATTGTCCCACCAGTGGTATTATTATCAATCGCGAGGCTCGTCTTAATTGTCTCACCATCACCAGCCACGAATCCGGACCCGACAACACAAAATTGTAATACCCGCCCGCCACTGAACTGAATTTAATTAAGGTGACGACGACGGACCGCTAGCCGTCACCTGTCCGCGCCGCCGATCCTTCCGTCTTCCGTTTCCGTCTTCTTTCCTTACACATTATTACCTCAGGCTCGACCTCTCCTCTACGAGGGAGTTTTCTCTACCATTTCTGTGCAGATTCTGTTGTTTTCTATTAATGCATCTGATAAGAAGAATAGTTGGTCATGATCAGCTCCTTCCATGGCCTGGGTTTGGCGATTGGCGTACGGCCGAACCAGCTCCTTGTTAACTAACATCTCGCGCTCGCCCACATCGCTTCCGTGACCTGCTCCCAGATCCCAAGGTTTCCTGATTGAAGTCTCCCATAGAGGTCATCCTCTGCAGCAAACGCCACGTCGGCGGATACTAACGCCGCTACCCCCAACGCGCCACGGTCACGGTGCAGCGCTTTGATTCATGTCAATCGAAGGGGCGCAGTTCAGATACCACCTTGTTTATGTGCCCCATAGAGGAAAACACACGAGTCTTGCGCATCGCTTCCTCCATTTAGCGTGGGTTTCATTTCGTCGGAGCGAGGTTGGGCCGGATATCGTCTTGGGTGTGTACCGCGGATCAAGAACGCACGGAAATAACTAAGCCGCAAGGCGCACGGCTTTCATAACGCCACCGTCTATCAGATACAGTAAAACAATATCGGGCACCTCCTCTCTGATACACCCCAACCACCTTCTACGATCCTAACGCATGGTGTTCTGTCATCACCCATGGGCCTACTACCAGTTTGTCAGACAGCAGAGCGGTTGGGAGTACAGCTTTGAATTGATACCACAGCGTTCAAGGTCTTCAGACCCCCATAAAGCCTATCACTATCATAGATGTAACGCCTGTTGCGCCTCGGATGCGCAGATATTCTCCAGTTCTAGACTTTACGCATCACCTCGAATGGCCAATGGTTCAGCAAATCCCGATCATCCCGTGATGTAGGGTTTTGTCTCCAACATGACATGGCGGTGACACAGCCCGCACGATCTCACTCTCATATCCCAGTGGCCATCGATTCAGACACTTCGCATGTGAACGTCTTAATTGCGTCTTTTTCCCGTGCTGTTATGGCTCTAGGTATGTCGTACCTGCGTGCCCCAGCGAAACGCATTGAACATCGACGACAACCACCTGTACCTAGTTGGTATGGAACAATGGCATTGTCAGATTGACCTTTTCCATCCCTATGCGAACATATGTTATTCGTGAATCAATCTTGTTGTTGAGCAAGCGTCTACACTGCATCACCAGTTCAACCCCCATCGACGGAGCTACGCGCCCATTTTGGGATCTCCTCATGCCCAAGATCTCAAGGGACCACGCCTCAACTCATCTAGCTCCCAGTCTTGATAATCATTACGTCCAGAATGCGAGGTAGGCGGCCAAGTAAGGATCCGGCATTATTGACGCAGTAAACCCTGACCGGCCTGACCGTTCATGTGATAAACCCGGGCATCGCCGGAAGCCAAATCCATCAGAAAAGGAACTTGAACATACTGTACAGTACATTCATATCCGGTGCCTGGTCCTCGGCTTGTTCACAAAGCCAGGCTCGCAATGGTGTGGTTAAACACGGTCGCCTCACCCTCGATTCCCGTTAAACCTAGTCTCTAATTTGTTTTCTTTCCGTGACGACGGGGCTGGATAAGTATCTATATTATTATCGTTCACATTCGCCCTCTTCAGCGCCAACTGTGTGTGCGTTGCCTTCCTACAGTGCAATTCGATTCCGCGCAAGCGGCAAGCGCCCTGCTAAGCTGGCAGGAAGTATCCTTCACCTGTCGTGTCTTGAGTTTGCACACCGTTTTCTCCGCCCACCTCGATTGGCAATCCAACCCTTGAATCCTTCCGCAAATGTCAGTCAACCCCGACAATAATCGATGAAGACTCATAGCGGATTGCGGATAATGCCTCAATTTGGAGCCTGTGGCGAGTAAGTTAAATCTGAGCAGTGTCGTCCCCCTCTTGTTCGATATGCACGACACTTAACAAGCTTAACTTCTGGGTCTCTCTACATTGTGTTGCTGAGCCAGCCCGTTTCCGAGGTCTTCAACGACGCTGTTCTTCGCAAGAGCAATTTCTTTTATTTCGTACCCGAGATGGTATACCAGACCTAGGGCCCTGACGGCGGTGTATTACGGCAGTTGAGTTCAGGTTTCACGAGACTCATCGGGTGCCTATCATGATCGGCCTGTAGGGTACGTACCACTCGCATTGCTGGCGGAACCATCACGTGCTCGACTGGACTTATAAAAATTTGGTCCTCAGCGCTATTTCGAGTCCGCACGAGTCCGCACCGTGACATGCTAACAATTGATCAATTTATCCACCAACGCAAAGCGACACTCTGCCATGCACTTCAGAGCTGTTCAACAACGGGGAGTGCTTATACTAAGGGACTATTGCACGTTGGGTCGACGCGTGTCAGCTCTGGGCAGGCCACGGTGCTGAGTTGCATGCCCAATATTCGGAACTTGAAGTTTTTCTTCTCATCCGCCACCTACCCGTGTCGTCCGATCGTGCTCACATTCCCAAGCCACGATTATCTTCCTTCATCAAGATTGCCGTCTTTGAGAACGTGTGGAATGTGGCGCAAGTGGAACATCTGGGGTGCGTGCAGTGTTTCCACTCCGCTAATCAGATCGACGCTTGTGTGAACGGTGTATAAAGGCAAGAGGGGTATTTGTATAAAAATGCATCGATCTAACGTCTAGTGGCGGTATAAAACAAGGGACCTCCGTCTCTACTCAGTCCCTCAGTCACACCATCGTCCCCCACTCCTCCGGATGGTTATTTCTGATATGTCGCCGGACATTGCTTGACCGTAGGTACACTTTGGGACAAAAGGGACATCCTCGAATGTCCCTTTCCTTCGCGTGTACCGCGGACTTGCAATGTCGCTGCAACGTACAGCGGTCGGAGAAGGGCTGCCCGTCACAGCCTATACATATCCACCTTCCGTTCTCATAACCTATCAACCTCTTCCACCGCTGTCTGTCCGTCTCTTCCTCGTTGTGGGCGTCTTCAGTGCTCACAGTTTCGCCAGAGTGGCTCCCATCATCACTCCCCTCTGTCCAAGCTTGGGACACATACTCATAGGATCCCTGGGTTGCACCCATGATGCTTGGCCCCGGTGCGGGTGGAGGATAAACTCCTTGCAGCAGTGCCACGAGGGTCTCCATGTCGAGTCCGTGTCCAAGCTTGGATTTATTCTCTATAGGCACTGGGGTCCTTAGAAGGGGCAGCTCTTGGAACTCATCCCTCTGAGCGGCCTGCCCGACCCCAGTCTCCAGACACTCCGTGATTATTCGTCGTTTGTCAGAGTTCCTTGCGTCCCTTTGGCTTACGACACCTGGATCTCCGCTTTCGAATCCCCACCCACATGGATCCGCCTCCATGTCTGCATCTGGTGGACCATGCCGCTCGCGGGAAACGAGATTGGGTGGCCACTGACAGTACTGTCCCAGTACGATGCCAGCGGCATATGATTCCATGTAGGCAATATCCGGAGCAAACTCATCCGATACTCGATGTTCACCAGACGAGCTTTCGCTACCCGTGCTGTCGGCCGGAGAAGAGGCAGAGAGAGGGCTGGCGAGGTCCGTACTTGTCGAAAGGTGGGTGGGCGAATAGAAGCCCTGGGATATCTGGATGACGCCACATCTGTTAACTTTAGGTGGGGTTTCTCAGAAAGAGGAACTTACGGGGTCCCGGTAAGCTTCGGGCGCGTCGTAGCGGAGCCCGGCTGCTTTCGGGGTAGGTCCGTAGTTCATGGCCGCCTAGCCCATCCCACGGTGAGCACGCTTTCTCTAAATAGGTTGACCATGGCTTACCGTGTCATGTGACACCATGCTGTAGCCCCAGCCAGAATTCTGGTCGGCTTCCTGGGTCTTCGGGTTGTCTGAGTATGTACCCTGAATATTCTGCAAACGGACACTTACAGTCATGCTTAATAGCCGGGTGTCATTGAGGTGGTGTGGGTAGAACATGTCTGATGAGGAGACAAACATTTGCGTCGTTGCTTTGTGGCGGGTCTTAAACGCAACTCGGGGATGAGCAATGGCGGCATCGCGTGTGGTCGCGGTTTATATCTACCCCTCCATAGGCGCCCGCTTTGCTGTTTGGGTCCTCAGCTGTGGAATGTGGCAGTGGCGTGCAGCGCAAACTTGACGTGCCACCGGCCAAAGCGACAATCAATGGCCTTCCACAGTTGGCAGGAGGGACTCCGGATGTGGCGTGCGTGCCTTAAACTGCCTACGTATTCTCGCCACAATAGCCCGAGTACTGTATCTCTGTAAAGAGAATCGCTATGTTATGTGGCGTTATTATTCATTGTAACACCCCTTCCTACATACATTGCGAGACGCTGAAATTCGATCTTGAGAGTAACTAGTATGTGCCACCTGGCTGAATGGGTAGCAACTGGAGGCACAGTAGACCACGACATCACCCAAGTTCGCCCTCCCGTCCGTCATGCTGTCTTTCTGTTGTCATAAGTGTCCACGGAGAATCCTCGGATCAAACCCTCTTTTTTTGTCCGTCTTTCGTCTTGGTGATGCCATGTGGATTGTGGAGGGAGGCGTGCAAAATCTAATTCCCGAGTCATTCGGGAATGGCCGCGTGGTAGTTGGGCGCCGGGCGGGCCAACTCCGCTGAACAATTGTGAGTCCGCCACCGAGACGTCTCACGAATTTGGTAAAACTGCCAACCGATTTTTAGAACCTCCGGTCCTCACGCTCCAGGGCTATTGATCCTGTCGGTCGGGCTGTGGCGCACATCCTTAGGAGCCGGCTAGCCAATGGCTCCTAGGTCGACGGGCGCCCGCTGTCGGCTTTCATCTCCCATGATCCGAAACGAGGTTATTGTGATCGCTCTTCCTCTATTCCGTTAGGTGTCTGGTATCAACCCACCATTTGACATCCATTACGACCCAGTGGTGTCCATTACGAAACTTTCATCAGTCTTCCAAGTGTCTCCCGTCAGTTGTTGTTCCAACGTACCATTCCTTACACCGCCTCAGAACCTATTTTGCACCACTTTTCTCTCTGAATTTTCTCCCAAGGATACCGTTCCTCGTTCAGTTGAGCCGAGACCTCAATTATCCTATCCCCGGCTATGTGATGCCGCACGGTCCCGTGCAAGGATCCGTCACATCAACCCACGCAGCCACAAGCGTTCGGGCGACCTCGAGAAACAGATGTATTGGCCCTGCACCTTTCCCCCTACCTCACGCCGCCCTCTCGTCCTCCTGCCGGCGATCGAATGGACGACAAGCAGACGAAGACCATGCACCATCGTTTATCAGAAGCAATCTGAATGGTGTACCCCATACTGTACGTATGCCAAACGCGTCACGCTCTTGTGCCACTTCTTGCAGCTTGCAGCTACGTCATTGCGCCGCGATGTATTCTTTTCCCTGTAGGATGTGGAAGATTTGCTTACAGGGCGCGAGCGCCGGGTCCAGTGTGGTAGCGCGCACACATCCAAAAGGACCTCAGAAAGTTCAATTCTATAGCGTGGGAGGTTTTCCCTGATGAACATGACACGGCGGTGACACAACCGCATGATCTCACCCCTTCATCTCTCGGGAACCATCGATTCAGACACTTCCCATGTAAACGTCTTGACTGAGTCTTTTTTCCCGTGCTGTTATGGCCCTACGTATGTCGTACCTGCGTGCCTCGGCGAAACGCATTGAACATCGACGACTATGAGGACTTGTGCCTCGTTGCGATGGGACAATAGCATCGTCAGATTAATCTTTGTCCATCTCCATTTTGACACCTGTCATCCGTGAATAAATCTTGTTGTTGAGCAGACGTCTACACTGCGTCTACCCATCCCACTCCCATTGACGGAGCTATTCGGCCATCTCGGGATGCCCAAGGTCACAAGGTGTGATTATCTAGCCCCCAGTCTTGATACAATCATAATGTCCAGAACCGTGTGGTGCCGCCAAGTAAGGGTGCGGGGTCATTGATAGAATCAGCGCGTCCCTGTACGAGTATACCCTGACCAGAATTATAAAAAGGGTTTCCAACCCCAACACAGATCAAGGTGTCTATTCATGTGGCAAATCCGGGCATCGCCGGCGGAAGCCAAATCTGTCAGAAAAGGAACTTGAACAGTCCATCGACATCTGGTGTCTGATCCTGGTGGCTTGTTCACAATACCACGTTTGCAAGGGCGTTGTTAAACACGTCCGTCTCACACTCGATTCCCCTTAAAACTAGACCCCAATTTATTTTCTTTCGTGACGACGGGGCTGAATAAGTGTTAACAGTATTATTGTTCACGTTCGCCCTCTTCAGCGCCTGGGCCAACGGTGCGCTTCGACCCTCCTTTGAGACGTTGGCATCGCGTACAGTGCAATTCGACACCGCGGAAGCGCCCTGAGCTGACAGGAAGTATCCTTCGGCTGTCGTGCCTAGAATTTGCATGCAGTTTCCCCCTGCCCCCCTAGGCCCTTGATTGACTTGATCCGCATATGTTAATCGACCCCGACAGCAATCGATGAAGACACTACGGACAATGTTTACATTGTGTCACTAAGCCAGCCTGTTTGGAGTCTGGACTTCAAGTTCGGGGTCTTCAAGGGCGCCGTTATTCGCCAAAGCGATTTCTTTTATTTTGGACCCGAGATGGTACACCATATCTAGGGCCCCGATGGTAGTTGAGTTCAGGTTTGTTTTACGGGACTATCGGGTTCATCATATATCATATCTACCATTGATAGATTCACCCAACTACGCCACATAATACAGCTCAGGTGAGCAGCCCCAGAGACGTCACGTGCTCGACTGGACTTGTAAAAAATTTGTCCTCAGCTCAGCGCCATTTCGAGTCCGCACGAGTCCGCCCAGGTCCGCATACTGACAATGATACACAAAACGCAAAGTGATACTGCCATACTTTCCAGGGCTTGACAGCGGGGAATGCTTACATCACGGTACGAGCTTGACACAGATTGCGCGCGTTGAGTCGACGCGTGTCAGTTCCAGTCATGGCAGGCCTCCGCAGTACTGTATTGCTTTGCTTGACTAGTTTCATGTCCACTATTCGGAACTTGAAGTTTTTCTTCTCATCCGCCACCTACCCACGATGTGTCGTCCGATCGTGCTCACACCCCCAAGCCACGATTATCTTCCTTCATCAAGATTGCCGTCTTTTGAGGAACGTGTGGAACATGATGCTGGCGGAACATCTGGGTGCGTGCAATATTCCCACTCCGCTAATCAGATCGATGCTTGCGTGTACAGTGTATCTCGGAAACACGAAGGCAAGAGGGGTGTTTGTATAAATATACACCGATTCAACGTCCAGTAGCATAAAATAACGGGCCTCTGTCTCTACTTAGCCTCTCCGTAACGCCATCTTCTCCCACTCCTCCGGGTGTTTCTCTCTGATATGCCTTCTGACATTGCTTGACCGTAGGTACTCCTTTGGACAAAAGAGGCATCTTCGAACGTCCCTTGCCTTTGAATGCACCGAGGACTTGCAATGTCGCTGCAACGTACAGCGGTCGGAGAACGGCTTCCCACCACAACCCACACAAATCCATCTACCGTTCTCGTATCGCGTCAACCTTCTCCACCGCTCCTTGTCCGTCTCCGCCTCGTCATGGGCATCTCCAATGCCCATGGTCTCGCCAGACTCGCTCTCGTCCTCACTCCCCTCACTCCAAGCTTGGGACACGTACTCGTAGGTTCCCGGGGTTGCTCCTGTGATAGTTGGCCCCGGTGCGAGTGGAAGGGAAACTCCTTGCAGTGGTGCTACAAGGGTCTCTACATTGAGTCCATGTTGTCCAAGCTTGGATTTCTCTTCTAGTCGTGCTGGGGTCCTTCAGACGGGCAGCTCTCGGGACTCATCCCACTGAGCGGCCGCCCCGACCCCAGTCTCCTCATCATCTGTAGTTCTTTGTCGCTTTTTCATATTCCTTGCGTCCCCTTGGTTCACGACACCCGGATGTCCGCTTTCGAATCCCCACCCACATGCGTCCACTTCCATATCTTCGTCTGGTGGGCCACGCCGCTTGCGGGAAACGATATTGGGCGCCCACTGACAATGCTGTCCCATGGCTATGCCAATGGCAAATGATCTGATGTGGGTAGCAATTGGAATAAATTCCTCGTCTGATACCCGGAGTACACCAGGCGAGTTTTCGCTACCCATACTGTCGGTCGAAGAAGAGGCCGAGAAAGGAGGGCCCGCAAGGTTCGTACTTGTCGAAAGGTGGATGGGCGAATAGAAGCCTGGGGATGTCTGGATGCCGCCACATCTGTTAACCTTAGGTAGGGTTTCTCAGAAAGAGGAACTTACGGGGTGGTAAACTTTGGGTGTGTCGTAACGGAACCCGGTTGCTGTCGGGGCAGTTCTATGGTTCATGGTCGCCTAGCGCATCCCATGGTGAGCATGCTTTCTCTGAGTAGGTTGGCCATAGCTTACCATGTCGTATGGCGCTATGCTGCAGCCCCAGCCCCAGCCCCAGCCAGAATTCTGGCTGACTTCCTGGCTCTTCGGTTTGTTTGGGTATGTGCCCTGAATGTTCTGCGGGCGGGCGCTCACGGTCATGGCTGAGAGCCGGGTATCATTGAGTTGGTGTGTGTATGACGGGTCGGTCGAGGAAACAAACATTTGTGTCGTTGTGGCCTTGTGGCGGGTCACTGGCGGGTCTCAAACGCAACTCGGGGAAGTGCAACGGCCCCATCGCGTGTAGTCACGGTTTATATATATCTACCTCTCCATAGGCGCCCACTTTGCTGCTTGGACCCCCAGCTATGCAATGTGGCAGTGGCATGCAGCGCAAACCTGACACCACCAGTCAACGTGACAATCAATGACTTTCCGCAGTTGGCAGGAGTGACTCCGAATGTGAAATTGACGTGCGTGCCTTGAACTGCGCACAAATTCTCGCCACGTTATAACAGTATTCATCATTCACTGTAACACCCTTCCCCACCAACACTGCCCCTACGCCATACTGAAATTCGACCTTAAGAGTAACCAGTATCCAGTATGTTCCACCAAGCTTGAGTGCTCACTGAACGTTCAGGGCAGCAACTGGGTGCAGAGTGGACCATAACATCACCTAAATTCGCCTTCCCGTCCGTTATGCGGTCCTCCCGTTGTCACAAGTGTCCGACACCTCGGATCAAAGCCTCTTTTTTTTTGGTCCGTGTCCGTCCCGGCGATATGGATGTGGATTGATTGTGGAGGGGGCGTGCAAAATTGACGAGTCATGCGGGAATGGCCGAGCGCAATTGGCAGTTGAACGTTGAGACCCCCGTTGAACAATTGGGAGTCCGCCACCGAGACGTCTCTGTTACGAATTTGGTAAAACTGCCAAATCCAACCCCAAATTTTTGAACTCTCCGGTCTTCACACTTTAGGGCTACTTATCCTGTCGGTCGGGCTGTGGCGCACATCCTTAGGAGCCAACCAGGCAATGGCTCCTAGGACGGGCGCCCGCTGTCGGCGTTCTTCTCCCATGATCCGATATGAGATCAGTGTGATCACTCTTCCTCTGTTCTGTTAGGTGTCTGTCTGGTATCAACCCACCATTTGACACCGATTACGACCCAGTGGTGTCCATTACGAAACTTTCATCAGTCTCCCGAGTGTCTCCCGTCAGTTGTTGTTCTAATGCACCATTCCTTACACCGCCTCAGAACCTATTTTGCACCACTTTTCTCTCTGAATTTTCACCCAAGGACACCGTTCCTCGTTCAGTTGAGCCGAGACCTCAATTATCCTATCCCCGGCTGTGTGATGCCGCACGGCCCCGTGCAAGGATCCGTCACATCAACCCACGCAACTCCCACGCATCATCCCACAAGCGTTCAGGCGACCTCGAGAAACAGACGTATTGGCCTTGCACCTTTCCCCCCCCCTCACCCCCCCCCTCTCATCCTCCTGCCGGCGATCGAACGGACGACGACCGGACTTAAGAGGAGAAGACCATGCGCCACCGTTTATCAGCAGCACTTGAATGGTGCACCCCATATTGTACGCATGACAACGCGTCACGCTCTTGTTACTGCGCGAGCGCTGGGTCCAGTGTGGTAGCGTGCACACATCCAAAAGGACCCCAGAAAGTTCTATTCTGTAGCGCGGGAGATCTTCCCTGATGAACATGACACGGCAGCAACACAACTCCATGATCTCACCCCCTCATCTCTCAGGAACTATCGATTCAGACACTTGCCATGTAGACGTCTCGATTGATTCTTTTTCCCGTGCTATTATGGCTCTACATATGTCGTGCCTGCGTGCCTTAGCGAACCGCATTGAACATCGACGACGACGACTTGTGCCGAGTTGGGATGAGACAATAGCATCGTCAGATTGATCTTTGTCCATCCCTATTTGAACACCTGTCATTCGTGAATTAATCTTGTTGTTGAGCGGGCGTTTACATCGTGTACACTAGTACTGCGTCTACCCATCCCGCTCCCATCGACGGAGTTATCCGGCCTCGGAATCTCCCCATGGCCCAGATCACAAGGTGTGATTACCTAACCCCAGTGTTGACAATCATAATGTCCAGAACTGTGAGGTAGGCCACAAGTAAGGGTGCGGCACTATTGATCGAATCAGCGCATCCCTGTACAAATGACCTGGTCATGACCAGAATTATCAAGATGTCTCCATTCATGTGATTAATCCGGACATCGCCGGAAGCCAAATCCATCAGAAAAAGAACATTCATATCCGGTGCCTGATCTTGCCTGCTCGGCCCATTTACAACGCCACGTCTGCGAGGGTGTGGCTAAACACGGTCGCCTCACACCCAATTCCCCTTAAACCTGGACCCTGATTTGTTTTTCTTCGTGACGACGGGGCTGGATAAGTATTTAATAGTATTGTTGTTCACGTTCGCCCACTTCAGCGCTAACGGTGTGCTTCGACCTTCCTTCAAGACGTCGGCATCGCGTACAGTGCAATTAGACTCCGCGCAAGCGCCCTGCTGAGCTGACAGGAAGTGTCCTTCGGCTGTCGTATCTTGAAATTGCATGCTGTTTTCCCTCGCCCCCTCGATAGGCTTGTCAGTTAACCCCGACAATAATCGATGAAGACACTCATAACGCACTACGTACAACGCCTCAATTTGGACCCTGGGGCGAGTAAGTTACGTCTGAGCAGTGCCGTCCCCCTTTTGTTCGTCATGCAGGACACTTAACTTCCGTACCTTCATATCGTGTCGCTGCCAGTGAGCCAACCCATTTTGACCTTCGAGGTCTTCAACGACGTTATTCGCAAGAGCGATTTCTCTTATTTTGGACCCGAGATGGTACATTATATCCAGGCCCCGGTGGTAGTGTAGGTCGGTAGTCGAGTTCAGGTTTCACGGGACTATCGGGTTCCTGTCATGGTCGGAATATCATATCTACCGTAGAGTAGAGTGCCAGCGCTGGCGGAAGACGTCACGTGCTCGACTGGACTTATAAAATTTTTGTCCTCAGCCATTTCGAGTCCGCACGAGTCCGCTGACCGACGATTGATACACGAACGCAAAGTGATCCTCTGCTGCAATACCTTCCGGGGCTTAACAGCGGGGAGTGCTTATATTACGGTACGAGCTCGACACTGGAACGATTGCGCGTTGGGTCGACGCGTGTCAGCTCCGGTCATGGGAGGTTTTCGCGGTACTGTATTGCTTGACCAGTTTCATGTCCACTATTCGGAACTTGAAGTTTTTCTTCTTATCCGCCACTTAGCCACGAGGTGTCGTCTGATCGTGCTCATACTCCCAAGCCACGATTATCTTCCTTCATCAATGATTGCCATCTTTGAGAAACGTGTGGAACATGATGCTAGTGGAACATCTGGGTACGTGCAATGTTTCCACTCCGCTAATCAGATCGACGCTTGCGTGTACACCGTATCTCGGAAACATGAAGGCGAGAGGTTGTTTGTATAAAAGTACACCGATTCAACATCTATTGGCATAAAGCAACGGGCCTCCATCTCTACTCAGCCCCTCCGTAACGCTATTTTCTCCCACTCCTCCGGGTGCTTCTCCTTGATATGCCTTCTGAGGTTGCTTGACCTCAGGTACTTCATTCGACAAACGAGACATCGTCGAACGTCCCTTGCCTTTGAATGCGCTGAGGACTTGCAATGGCGCTGCAACGTGCTGCGGTCAAAGAACGGCTTCCCGTCGCAACCCACACAGATCCACGTTCCGTTCTCGCAACGCATCAGCCTCCTCCACCGCTCCTTGTCCGTTTCCTCCTCATCATGGGCATCTTCAATGCCCGTGGTTTCGCCAGACTCACTCTCCTCCCCACTCCCCTCAGTCCAAACTTGGGACACGTACTCGTAGGTTCCCAGGGTTGCCCCTGTGATGCTTGGCCCCGGTGCGAGTGGAAGGGAAATTCCTTGCAGCGGTGCTACAAGGCTCTCCGTGTTGAGTCCATGTCCCAGCTTGGATTTCTTTTCGACTCTTCCTGGGGTCCTTCGAACGGGCCGCTCTCGGGACTCACCCCACTGAGCGACCAGTCCGACCCCAGTCTCCTCGTCATCTATAGTTCTTCGTCGTTTGTTCGTATTCCTCGCACCCCGTTGGTTTACGACACCTGGATGTCCGCTTTCGAATCCCAACCCACATGGATGCGCTTCCATGTCTGCGTCGGGTGGACCACGACGCTTGCGGGAGACGATATTGGGCGTCCAATCACATTGCTGTCCCATTACTATGCCAATGGCAAATGTCCCGATGTGGAGAGCAATTGGAGCAAAATCCTCATCTGATATCCGGAGTCCACCAGACGAGTTTTCGCTACTCGTGCTGTCGGTCGGAGAAGAGGCCGCAGAGAGAGGGCTGGCAAGGTCCGTACTTGTCAAAAGGTGGGTGGGCGAATAGAAGCCCTGGTGTGTCTGTATGCCGCCACATTTGTTAACCTTAGAGGGGTTTCTCAGAAAGCGGAACTTACGAGGTGCTGGTAAGCTTCGGGCGTGTAATACCAGAACCCGGTTGGTGTCGGGGCAGGTCCGTAGTTTATGGCCGCCTAGCGCGTCTCACGGTGAGCACGCTTTCTCTGAGTAGGTTGACTATGGCTTACCATGTCGTCTGGCACCATGCAGTAGCTCCAGCCAGAATTCTGGCTGCCTTCCTGGCTCTTCGGTCTGTTTGAGTATGTGCCATAAAGATTCTGCAAACGGACACTTACAGTCATGCCTGGGGGCTGGATGTTACCCGGGCGCTGGATGTTATTGAGGTGTGGGTAGGACTTGAACATGTTGGATGAGCAAACAATTTGCGTTGTGGGCTTGTGGTGGGTCTTAAACGCAACTCGGGGAGGAACATGGCCCCATCGCGTGTGGTCACGGTTTATATCTGCGTCCCCATAGGCGCCCACTTTGCTGCTTTGACCATCAGCTGTGGCTGTGGAATGTGGCAGTGGTATTCGGCGCAAACTCGACGCCGCCGGCCGACGGGACAATCAGAACTACTTTCCACAGCTGGTAGGAGGGCCGGATGTGGCGCGCGTGCCTTAAACTGCCTAACCTCGTTACCCGAATCCTCGCCACATTGCTATCTTGGTATAGAGAGAATCGCAATTTTACGTGGCGTTATTATTCAGTGCGACTCCCTTTCCCACATACTTTACTTTACGCCATACCGAAATTCGATCTTAAGAGTAGGCAACCCCCTTCTCTCCCCATTTTGATGTCTTCAATGGCTATATCAGCTGGATGCAGAGTGGACCACGACATCAACCGAGTTCGCCATCCCGTCCGTTATGCTGTCCTCCCGTTTGTCACAAGTCTCCGGCACGGAGAATCCTTGGATCAAACCCTCTTTTTTTAGTCCATCCTGTGACGTTGGAATGTGGGGGGAGACATACAAAATCAACGAGTCATGCGGGAATGGCCGCGCGCAGTCGGGTGGGTGAACTCCGCTGAACGACCATTCGATGTCTGTTGCTACGAATATGGAAAAATCGAAACCAAATACAACCCCAATTTTTAGTATGAGGGGTCGGAGTCGAACATCAAAGCAATACGGTCTTCTCACTTTAACCTTTAGGGGCCTACCGAGATGTGATCTCAGTGTAGTAGCCAACCAGGGATGGGTGCCGATGGGTCCTGAGCTGTCGACAGGCGCCCGCTGTCATCGTTCTCCCATGATCGGATACAAGGTCAGTGTGATCATGGACTCGTGGTCTTTTATTCCGTGTCTGTCTGCTATTAAGTCACTGTTCGATACCCGTTGTTACGACACAGTGGCGTCCATCACGAAACATTCGTCCGTCTCCGTGTCTCCCGTCAGTCGTTGTTCCTGAATGCCCCTATTCCCTACACCAACACCACCTCCGAACATTTTTTACACCACTTTCCCCCTCTATATTTCTCCCAGGGGCACCGTCCCTCGTTCAGTCGAGTCGAGACCTCAATTATCCTATCCCGAGCTGTGTGATGCCACGCGGTCCCGTGCAATGATCCGTCCGCGTCACTTCAACCAGCACGTCATGCCGCGAGGAACGGACGTATTGCCCTACACCTTTCCCTCTACCTCATCCTGCCTTCTCCTTCTCCTCCTGGCGATCAAACGGACTACGAGCAGACTTAAGGGGAGAAGACCACGCACCATCGTTTATCAGAAGCAACTTGAGTGGTGTACCCCATATTGTGCACATGACAACGCGGCAGCCCTTGTTACTGCTAGTCTCGCAGCTTCATCACTGCGCCATAATACATTCATTTTTCTGGGGGAAGTGGAAGGTCACGCTCCACACCTCACATTCCTTGCTCTCAAAATTTCGCCCCTCCCGCATCTTGTTATCACCCCTAAACACCCACGGTGTCTATCATTGGGGTCATCAAGACCGCAGCCTTGTTCGTAGTGCGTCATGTTTCCCTGAAATCAGTGAATTACTGCTGACCCTTGGATGCCTTGGATGAAAAAGGGTCACCTACGCGCCCAATTCTTCAAAACAAAAAGGGAACCTGAACGAATATAACCAGAGCCATGAGCATATTCATATCCAGATTTTTTTTTGAATAGTTGAGGGAGTCGGGCAAACTTTTTAGTCCAAGGCATCACAGCACCAATACGCTCGCGCTTGGAGTTGGGGTCTCCCCATCTAGTGCTGAGTCTTCTTCACCAATGACCCGGAACTCTCGCAAGTCTGGCTGGAGGAAATACTGCGGCCTTTTCTGAGGTAACCAACAACGGTCTATTTCCTAGCACCACCAGATTTTCGAACTCGGGTGATGGCCTTCTGGGGGTTCAGTGATGGGGGTTCTTACTGAGCCCCCTCTTCAAGAAGAAGGACCTCGTGTAGAGCGACCTCAAAGTTTGACTGCTTTTCAGTATCCAGTGTCCACCGTAATCACTGACTGATCCCTTGTACTAGGCCAGGTGATGGTCGCCATGTTCCCTGACATTGTCCTCCTAGAATTATTTGACTTCTACAGACGCTTGAAAGGCGCTTGTGCCGGGTCCAGTATGATGACATGCAAATCGTCATAGCTTCAGCAGCTCCAGCACATTCAAAAACTCTAGAAATTTCTATCTATTGTATCGACTGCTCGTTCTTTCCGTGCTGTACGGTACCTACATCATTATACCAATAAGAGGCAAATGTACACGGCGAACCACACTGGCGTGGGTTTGACTCCCGCCGCAAATACTCTTGCAAGTACAGCCAGATCCAGGTCAGGAACTGTTCGCGTACCTTTCCCTCTGCCTTGAACCCTTTGATTGTTTTACTGTCCCCCTAATTTAGGTTTCTCAGCTGTCTCTTCCAAGTTGGATGTACTTTTTGACCCCAACGTTATCTCATCGGCGTGTTGACCACTCCTTACCCCGTTCCCCGTGCACTTCTCATAAGGTGGCATATCGAGAATGTGCTTATTACGATATTAGGATGTCGACGGAATGAGACTTGGGAGGAGTAGTATGCGTTCTCAGTTGCTGGTAAGATACCCCTCTCAATTGTTGGCATCCTCGACGCATCGCAGTGTACATGCGCCCATGTCGTACATGCAATCAAAAGATGACCCCGGGGGGGCGGAATTTCTGCCATGCCACTGCCAGGGAGGCGGACATCGGTATCGTGTAGTGGGCGTATTCGTAGAATCTAGTATGACACCAAATTTTGAATCGTGATGCGACCTGAGGACATTAAGACTTCCTTTGACTACTGGCGGCGGGCTCACTCTTTAATAGGTGGCCCACTAAATCATCGTCCCTATTTGATCGAAATCGCACACCCCCACAAAGCGCACGGGGGTCGGCTACACAACAGTGCAGAAGGGCGATTCATACTTAGAGTCTATATAAGTTATAGTGTTTATGGCAACAACCAATTGAGCCTAACGCTCGGCCATATATCGGTGGTGTGCTGGACCATGTCTGAGCTGGCTTGCTTTTATCTGCTCCCGCTCGCTGCAGCTGAAGCTGAAGACGTGAGATAACGAGCTTTCGCAGTAAAACTTGCAAGTTGACGTAATTGCTGTACGTCTTCATATTCTCTTTTCTTTACCCGACTCGAACCTGCGACGCGTCAATGCGAGGAGCTGAGGGTGTCCCCGATGTAGAATATTTCGAACTTATGGCTGCTGCCCTGATCGATTCGAACATCCCCAATCTCAAGCTACTTTCCAAGGGCAAGGTCCGCGACATCTACGCGACGTCCTCCCCAGAACACCTCCTCTTCGTCGCATCAGATCGCATATCCGCCTACGACGTCATTCTCAAAAATGTAAATAATTCAACTTCCTTCCCTCCATCGTGTCTTCCTCTATATCCACTTACTTGACTTAATGATGGCTTCTCGCACCGAAGGGCGTTCCGGATAAAGGCCGCGTCCTCACAGAACTTTCGCTCTTCTGGTTCGACAAGCTGAGAGGCGTCATCCCGAATCACGTCGTCGCTTCGCACATCGAGGAGATGCCGGAGGAGGTGCGCCAGAACAGGGAGCAGTTAGAAGGTCGCTCCATCCTCGTCAGGAAGGCAGAGGTTGTACAGCTCGAGGCGATTGTGCGCGGGTACATCACGGGTGAGTCCTCAGTAAGCCCAGTTGACTTATTTTCACGCTGGACTCCTTTCCCAGGTTCTGCGTGGGCTGAATACAAAAAGTCCCAGACAGTACATGGGATCCCGATGCCAGAGGGCCTGCAAGAATCCGAGAAGCTCCCTGCTCCTCTCTTCACGCCCTCTACAAAAGCAGAACAGGGAGCTCATGACGAGAACATCTCTCCAGGACGAGGTGCCGTACACGCCCCCCAATCATCAGGTCATCCCTGTCCACCCTAACCAATAACCTATGGCTTCCCGACCCCCGCAGCGGCTGCACTCATCGGTCAAGAACTATACGACAGGATTTCCGCCGTCGCAGTGGAGCTGTATACCACCGCGGCAGAGTATGCGGCTACGCGCGGACTCATTATTGCGGACACAAAGTTCGAATTTGGGCTTGTCGATGGAGAGCTCATCCTCGTTGATGAAGCACTCACACCCGACTCTTCGCGGTACTGGCCACAGGAGGGTTATGCCTCCGGTCGCGGCCAGCCGAGCTTCGATAAGCAGTACCTTCGTGACTGGCTCACGTCGCAGGGATTTCGAAAGGGTCTCGAAGCTGGCCCTGACGGACAGGGCTGGACGATGAGTAAGGAGGTCGTCCAAGGGACGCAGGAGAGGTATTTGAGTGCGCGAGACAAGCTTTTGAAGTAAATGCGTATGGGTAAGTTCAACAAAGGGTGTGCGAAAAAATGTATTGTATGCATCGAAAATGTAGAATAGCGTGAATTATGATTGTGACGTATTGGACAGTATGTGTGTAGGTGATGTCCGAGAGGCTGCTGATCTTGCTTCTTCTACGTATGTCCGTAGTTTCCGCACCATGCTACGCAAATTCTGATTGTACTTACCAGACGTCGGTACAACATCGAGCACCTGGTTATCATGGGCCATCTCCCTTACGAACTCCTCGAGCTGTGCGAGCTTCGCATGAGCCATTCGTACATCTTCTGGATCCCCATCACCAGCAAGGAGATCTGCCTTGTTTGCTATCACCATTCGTACTCGTTTGCTGAACCCGCGTTTGTACTTTTCTAGCTCCTGTTGGAGCATGCGGAGCTCGTCCCACGGCGCCGGGCCAGAAAGGTCCACGACGTAGACTAGCGCATGCGACCGCTCCATGGACCGCAGAAACGAGTGGCCGAGCCCAACGTTGTTCGACGCGTCCTCGATGAGTCCAGGATTATCCGCGACGGTGAATCTGAACGCCTCGACTTGCTCGTGGTCGTCCTGGGTATTCTGGTTACGTGTCGGCATGTCCGCGTACGCGCCACTCTCCATGAGCTCTCGCTCATGCTGCTTTTCAATAGCTGTCTCGCCGTAGACAGAACCGTCCCCATCACTGCCGCCAACGGGTGTCCCATCGTCCTTGATGCGCACAACGCCAACGACGGGGTTCAGGGTCGTGAATGCGTACCCAGCGACCGCGCTGCGGGCGCGCCCAGCCGTCAACGCGCGGAGCAGCGTGCTCTTCCCTGCGTTCGGCGCGCCGACGAGGCCGACGTCGGCGAGTAGCTTCAGCTCGAGCTCGAGAGTCACGCGTTCGCCCTCGTACCCGCGCGTCGCGAACTTGGGCGACGGATTCGTCGCCGACTGGAAGAAGTGCGGATTCCCATACCCCGCCGCGCCACCAGACGCAACCAGCGTACCGAGCTGCCGCACACGGGGCAGTCCGAGCGGCGCGTCGGGTGCGCGCGAAGCCACCACATCCGGAGAAATGTGGTCGAGGTCCATGAAGAGGGGCGAGGCATCGCGCTGGCGTCGTGCGGCGCGCATCTCGCGCTCCGCGCGCCAGAGATCCCACTCTGCTTGCTTGAACGCGGAGCGGGCGACGTTGTCGTCCTCGTACGACGGGTAGTGTACCCAGCGGCGCTCCCGCCAGCGCTGCCGGCGCTCTTCCTTGTCGAGCCCAGCGCAGGCTTCCTCCTCGGCCTCCCACTCGTCCTGCGCCCGTCGCAGATCGCCACGCTGTAGCTCGCGAACGACCGTACCAAGGGGTACCCGCAGGATTACTGGCGCACCGGTGCGGCCATGCTGCCATGTTCCCGTGCCCTGGCCACCGGCACTGCCTCGTACTCGGGAAGGGACAGACGAGAGTGTCGTGAGATGTTCATCGGGGAGAATGTAGATGTCGCCACCTCGCCCACCGTTACCGCCAGAGGGTGGGCCATGTGGCTTAAACTTCTCGCGGTGGAAAGCGACACAACCGTCGCCGCCTCGCCCTGGTTACAAAATGTATTTGAGGTTAGTTGGGCGGAGAGAAACGCCTTACTTACCTCCACGCACATGGACAACAAGGTGATCGAGAAATGTTTCTCCCTGGGAGACAGGTTTGAATTATAGGCCAACGCAGATAAGATTGAAACATACCTGCTGCCTTCGTTTCCACTCAGTCTTTCGTTTTCGAAGTAAGGCATCCTTCGACTCTTCCGACGAACCATGTTTGTCAAGGACCAGGCGAGCAGAATTTGGCCTTGCGGACGAAGAAAACGTAGAGTATAGACGTAGACGAGAACTGGTCACGCAGAAGTTCGGTACCAGTGTGAACGGCTGCATGTGCGCATGTAAAGAGAGGATTCCATCACGGCTCATTGGCTCCGTACGCGGTCACGTGGCAACTCCCCACGGCCAGCCATTTTGTTTCTCCTCAACCTCGATCATCAATTGCGAAATGGCATGTGAATACACACTACGAACTAGCATGATGGATAGCGTGTGGTATACTAATGTTACAGGGCACTCTTGTCAAACCAATTACAAGAACATGCGGACCACTGTACAACTAGCATAGACACCGCCTCCCGATTGCCCTGCATTGACCATACATTCCCAGCAGTGCCAAATACTTCCCTTCAATTCTCGGGCCAAAAATAAAGGTCCCCCTCTGTCTTCGCAGGGAACGGGTCCAAGCCCTCTCGTACCCTGTTCACCCAATTCCTCACAACGGTCGGCCTGACCTCTGCCTGGTAAACCTTGTTCTCAAACAACCGCTCCCGTGAGCCGTGATCGGGCTTGCCTCCAAGCTGCTCGAAAAAAATTCGTCGCAGAAGCATCTGTTCCATCCGGTCTCGCAGATCTTTGTGAAAGTCATCTGCTCCTTTGTCTGGTGGCGGCGGCGCAACAGGTATCGGCGAGCCATCATCAACCTCGGGTCCATCGAGTAACTGTGGGACCTGAACAACTTTCCAAGGCGGTTGTAGGGAGACGCATTCCCAGTCCACGATTCCCGTGATGCGGTGCGTGGTAGGGTCAACGAGGATGTTGTTGGTCGATATGTCATCATGATGAAGGGAAAATGCTTCAAGGGTGCTGGTATCTGGAGGGAAAAAGGTGGGGAGAATGGAGAGTAAGGACTCGTAGGCGGCGATGGCATCGTCCAGCTCCGAGATATCATCTTCGTCGTACTCGTCGTCCCCGCTCGCAGTGACCTTTCGACTTATGGTGGAGGCGATGTGGAGATGCAAAAGGGAGGATAGATACTTGAAAGAAGTTTCGAACGGCCCATGGTCATCTCGTAGACGGACACGGTCTCCATAAAAGAACGGAATGGTCACCACTGGGCCTTGTGCGAATTCAATGTCGTCCGGGAGTGGGACAAAACGTGTCTCCGACGAAGAGTTCTTGAGCCAACCGATTCGCCCGAACTCAGGCCGACTTGATGGGTATAAGCTTCCCATGAGAGGGAACTGGGGACTTCTAAGTTGCTTCACGTATCCGGCCAGCGCCTTTGTTATCTGTACTCTCTCCTCCCATGCGAGAGCTGGGGAATCCCATAGCGATTTCAATGGGACTCCCGGAATTTTGGTCATCAAGATCCATTCAAAACCTAGTTCGTTCTTGACAGAGGCGTCGAAGGCGATGACCCGCGGAACAGGTATGAACGTGTGTTTCTGGACGAACTGGAGTGTTGCAACTTCACTGGCCGTTTTGAAGTACGGGTCGACGGGGAGAATAACGCGCATTATGAATGACTCGACCGTGCCTCCGGCGTCGTCTGGTGGATGTAACAAGAATAGCTTGTTAAAAGCGCCGGCAGAGAAGAAGCTGACCTCGTAGCTGGAGGCGATAACAGGGAGGTGACGAATAGCTATTGCCTTTGCGACAACCATATCAGGTTCAATAGTCCAGCTAGGGACAACGTCGAACAATTCGTACTTCCACTCAAGCCCATGCTGGGGGGGATCCGGGGACATAGCGAGATGAAGGTTTGGAACAGGTAGTGGTAGGCCCGAGATAGAAGCGCGTTGACGCCGTGACGTAAATGATTGGTCACGCGTCACAAGTAGATTGAAATCTGGCCACCGAGAACTGAAGCCAAGCGTCGCCAGCTGCAACGCTCCATCAGAAGGGGCATGAAGAGAAGGAGAATAGATGACGTATCCGAGTCCGATTCTCGGAAATGAGCCCGATACAAATTTGTGTATTGCAAGGCATCCCGCACCATAAATCACCTGCTCAAACGTTTCAAGCTGGCTCGAGCAAGGTGGCTGCCACCGGACTCCAGTGCCTTGTGTTCTGCTCCGAATGTAACCTCTTACGGGCATAGGGTGCCAGTCACGGAGCCTTTAAGGGAACTTCCTTTTTGGCGACCTCATGGCTGTCACCGATGAATCTTGTCCGGTATCGCGCAAGGCTCCATCTCATTCAAGTTCTCGGTTCCTAGTGACGACTACAAGGGCTCAAGGTGTGCAACCCCATTTGTAAACGGCGTCGAAACAATATTAATATAAGACAGACTCGGTAACGCACCAACTTATAACAATCCAACCCCATCAACCCCAAACGACATGGCTCCCAGTCTCAAGAAGGCACTAAAGGCATTCATAGACGAAATTCCCGAAGCTAAACTCGAGAATTTCCCTGGAAGCGCCGGTACACTCTACAAAGACGACAATTTCCGCCTCGATCTGCAGGGGGTAAGCGTCCTTCTCCGTCGAGGCGTTTCTCGACCATTCACTCACCAGAATTTTCTGCACAGCTTACCCAGACTGCATACAACCTGCAAATCCAGGCGAACAAGGGCGCACCCAATACATCAGTCCGAAAGGCCGCGCCTCAATCTGTGGCTGCCGTTCTCAAGAAGTTCGATAGCAAAGTGTCGGTGGAGGATGTTCGAAAGGCATTCCACAGTTCTGCGGAGAGTGGTTCGACAATAACTATATGAGGTGATGAGTTCCCGCACGGGAGGCGATTGTTGGTAGTCGGGATCCAAAAGTAGGGGTCCCTCACTTGGAGTTTGTCAGTATTCAATTTGGCCACGTGTATCAGAGCTTGTGCGGCGCTAGTCCTTCGCGACTTGCCTTGCAAATGAGAGAAGAACTGTAGAAGGAATATGGCACCACATGGAATGTGTACAGTTATCCGCGTTCACGTTGTAGCAGAGTTCGAGGGAGGTGTCCGCCCGTCAACGTAAAAGCAGGTCCTCTTAACCAATGAAGGTAATTGAAGAGTTTCGGAAAAGGGTGAATATCGAACTACGCATAGTGACGGTGTTAACGCACCCGCGGACTTTCCCTTTAACACTATGCGTTTGCTCTAACCAGCTAGAACCTTGTATACCTCTACACCCTCGAGGTAGTTGCTGCCCCCTTGCGAGTAGCAACTGATCCCAGTACGATGCTCGACCCCATGGATATCCGCGAATCGGCCGACAATGAGGCTGCCGCCACCCAGATGATTACTCCGTGAAGGAAATCCTTGGACTTCTTCACTACTCAGTATGCAGTGCGTCTTGGGGCCTGAGCGTGCCGAAGGGGTATCGGGTCCTGGATTCCTGTGGCCTGGGACTGTCGCTAATTGCATCTCGCGATCTCAAATGGCTGGTTAGTACTGAGGAAAGGGACGTACTGGCTGACCTAAATGGGTCAACAGGATTTGTTTCTCTCCCAACGTGGCTGAGGATACGAAATTGAACGCATCACTCTATCGCATGTATCTTCCTGTTGTGTCAGGGAATGAAGCTTAATGAAGTATTGTCCTTCCTTTTTCTCGCTTAGCTATGTGCCAAAACTTCTACACGACTTACTAAGACCGCATTCAACCTGCAAAGTCAGACCAATTACGGTGCGCCAAACAAATCTGCCCGAAGGGTCACTCTTAATTCTGTGAAGTTTGATAGCAACCACTGACATATAAGGTGCCGAATTCCTGCGAGGGATGCGATGGGTGCTAGTTTGGAATCTTCAAGTAGTATACCCCATTTCTCGGAGCAGCTAATACTCATTTTGGGGACACATACACCGAGACTGATGTGTCGCATTGGGCCTCAGCAGGATGTATTGAAGAGAGTTGTCTTGCACGACGTGGTATCACATAAGAATATTAGTGAACCGATATTCGCGTTTGTACCACAGCCAAGGGCGCCGCTGCGCCAGTCCCTCCCAAAGCGAATGTTTCAACTGAGGAAAGTCATCCTGCCGAAATGAACCCATGAGATATGTGGTATAAAAATAGACGAAAACGTAGATAACAATGGCTGCATAACGAACGCGAGTAGGATCCATGAAAGGTGAAATGAGCCGATGGATATCAAACTACGTCGTGGTGCGATCATGATGCGTACTCACCCGCGGACTATCTCTACCATGTATTTTCGTTCCACCCATTTCAAGGTCCTCGCATAGTTCTGCATCGTCAAGGTGGTTGTACTTCCCTCAGCAAGTAATATGATGTTCCGTTCGGGGCTCTGCATCGCAGCAGAAAAGGTAACGGTGAGCCTACGGCGACCCACAAGGTTATTCTGGAGAAAAAGAACCATTGGCCGTCACAATGATACCGTGCGTCTCGAGGAATCGGTAGATAGTGTGTATATCTTGTCCCAGGATCTTGTAGGCCATGATGTTGCCAATTTCATGCCGCGCGTTTGGTGGGTTGAAAGGAGGAGTTCTCTGCGGTGAAATGGTAGCTCCATGGAACCTCTATGCGGTTTCGAAGTGCAGAGGAGCTCAGCGGGGGAGGCCGTCATCGTCGACTTGACGATTCCGTTGGGGCATGTCGTTACCATAGGTGCCCAGTGAGACAGCACTGGGTGTCTGGTGGGTAGACGCAGTTTAGGATTAGAGAGGGTCCCGTGGGACAGGTTTTCAGTTAAAGGATTGTTCTATTCGAACGCTGTGGGGGTGTGTGTCCTTTTTGATTCCTTGCCCCGACTGTTTTGTCGTGGGAAAAACCGGCTTGGTGGTGGTCGCGGTTGAAGGAGCCCCCTGGCGATCACCGGATCACCTTTCCCTTACTGTACTTGGAACATGGTGATCATATGATACGCCGTGGCACAGACTGCTAAGTTATCTCAAATTAGCTGGCGTTTGACGTTATCATGACATGTCACACGTTCCCAATGCAGGTCAAAAAGACTGGCACAATCAAGCCTGTCTTATCTGGTTCTTTGTCTTTCCTCACTCCCGACTGCATTGTCTATCCTCGGTCATCTGGGGTTTCTTCCGACCCACTAAAACCCCCATGGCTCACTGGGACACTTTCCGCGAAGAGATCGCTCTTAATTTTCATGGATATGGACACGCCTTGTGGGAGCCAAGTCCAGGGGAGTTATACGGTCCTGTGGCAATTGGCGACGTCGGTTTCATCCGTGCAGGCAAATTTCATCGTATATTTAACGCGCTACTTCCTCATGACGACCCAACACACGAAAACTTCGGTACCCCAGATGGTCATGAACCCCTCCAACTTGGAATAAGACACATTGATACAGGCCAGCTCAGTCCCAACGACTTCTATTCGGGGGCTGTTAGTGTGGTGTCTGGTGGATTGAACATTTTTTCATCTCGGTAACTGAGCTGAGATGTCCTCTTTTGTTTTCATTACTGAGTTATGATCAGGCCAGAAGGTTCTGCTCAAGCTTCATTCGAATGTTCCAGGAGTCGCGGTGCAGTATTATCCCTACCAGTCTCAGCCCGGCGCGAGGATACTGTCGCCCAAGGAGAATTTGGCAAATGGATATTGAAACATATCGATCGCTGGTTTGATTTCATTCAGTCACGTGGGCTTGGCGTTGAACGCATGGAGGACATCCTTCTGGTAACTGGGTGTCACCGTACCCGATCCTGGACCAATATTGTATTCTCAGAGAACCGGAATGGTGCACAAGTGACATTCGGTGTTCGAGTTGGGATATCCGGATCAGACATCAAATGGCAGTTCTCACGCGAACAAATCCGTGGAGTGGTGCTAAATATTGGCCCTAGTGGAGATGTACGTCCGTGTCGTCATGTATGATCTGAACCAGATCTAGCCTGACGTCAGTTGTTTTCAGGATCTTCCCGAGGACCAATGTATTTTCGTGCGGGGCTTCCGTGCCGCTCGTTTCCTGGGGTTATTCCCGAGGCTCCTAGGGGCTGCAGAACCCGTTCCAGTTCCATATTCAGACTCCAACGAGCCTCGGTTAGACAAACAACTCATATCGGTTCCTACACTTAGTAACAGCGTAAGCATCCCTCGATAGTTTTGGCTGTCCATTGATGTTGCAAAGTATCAGGATCCCCTTCATGTTCTGTTGAAGTATATCGCTGAGGTAAGCCGCCGTTGTTTGGTGCGCTTTTGCTTGTGCATTTGCGCATGATTGGTTTTAGTTTTGACAATGGTTGTGTAGAAGGAGCCTGACTGTGATATGTTCCTCGTTCATGACGACGACCTGGAATGCATCAATGAAGCTGTATGTTTTGTTCATTTATTAACTTGCTGTTCCCTCCATGTCCACAGTCACTTGAGTCCCTGCAGCCAGACAAACTTATGGCTTATCTCCGAAGCTCTCTGCCACGGACACACCACTCAAGTTGTGAGTATGTGACATATCTTCATATGATCTGATCGTCAGAATATGTGTACAAGGCGACCTATTTTTGAGCGGAGATCGTTCGAAATCCAGTGCTCTCAACACTGGCAAAGTAGCGATGATGTCTGAACGGGCACTCAAGGCGTTGTACGTGGTTCATTCCCGCGAACAGTACAGGATGTGCTGAGTAACTCTGTGTGGAGTCTCCTAGAGCCTGTAACACCTTCTGCTGCTCACTCGTCAACCATTCCATCCCCATCTCAAGGCCTCCTCTCAAGTCTGCCCGGTGTAACACAGCCTGAAAAACGACCGGGGTCTATAGCTCAAGAAGCACACCTACCAGCATCTGCTGCAGTCCAGACTACATTGAACTCGTCTGGCCAGCCTGAGCATGGCGCCGACGCGGCAGCCCAAGACAAGGACGGGACAACCCCGCTGCATCTGGTGTCCGGACGGGGTCGTGTGGATCTGGCCCGGCTCCTCATCGAGTGCAGCGCCGATGCGGAAGCCCAGAGCGAGGAAGGGATGACCTCGCTGCATCTGGCGTCCAAGGGCGGTCATGTGGATCTGGCCCGGCTCCTCATCGAGCGCGGTGCCCACCCGGAAGCCCAGAGCAAGGACGGGACGACCCCGCTGCATCTGGCATCCGAAGGCGGTCATGTGGATCTGGCCCGGCTCCTCATCGAGCACCGCGCTGACCCGAATGCCTGGGGCAAGGACAGGACGACCCCGCTGCATCTGGCATCCGAAGGCGGTCATGTGGATCTGGCCCGGCTCCTCATCGAGCACCGCGCTGACCTGAATGTCTGGGGCAAGGACAGGACGACCCCGCTGCATCTGGCGTCCAAAGGCGGTCATGTGGATCTGGCCCGGCTCCTCATCGAGCACCGCGCTAACCCGAATGCCTGGGGCAAGGACAGGACGACCCCGCTGCATCTGGCGTCCAAAGGCGGTCATGTGGATCTGGCCCGGCTCCTCATCGAGTGCCGCGCTGACCCGAATGCCTGGGGCAAGGACGAGACGACCCCGCTGCATCTAGCATCCGAAGGGGGTCATGTGGATCTGGCCCGGCTCCTCATCGAGCACCGCGCTGACCCGAATGCCTGGGGCAAGGACGAGATGACCCCGCTGCATCTAGCATCCGAAGGGGGTCATGTGGATCTGGCCCGGCTCCTCATCGAGCACCGTGCTGACCCGAATGCCTGGAGCAAGGACGGGACGACCCCGCTGCATCTGGCGTCCAAAGGCGGTCATGTGGATCTGGCCCGGCTCCTCACCGGGCACAGCGCTTACCCGAATGCCTGGAGCAAGGACGGGACGACCCCGCTGCATCTGGCGTCCAAAGGCGGTCATGTGGATCTGGCCCGGGTCCTCATCGAGCGCGGCGCTGACCCGGATGCCCGGAGCAAGGACGGGACGACCCCGCTGCATCTGGCGTCCAAAGGCGGTCATGTGGATCTGGCCCGGGTCCTCATCGAGCGCGGCGCTGACCCGGATGCCCGGAGCAAGGACGG
>Ga0307510_10001148_pt1 | contig 28483 bp, 34 predicted proteins | sample 12_EM_MG_FD_207224 | JGI IMG/M metagenome (GOLD analysis project Ga0307510, IMG submission 207224) | Populus trichocarpa ectomycorrhiza microbial communities from riparian zone in the Pacific Northwest, United States - 12_EM | ecosystem: Host-associated > Plants > Roots > Unclassified | place... | reverse complement strand
TCTGGCGTTTGGTCACCGTCGCTCCTTCGGCTAAGCGATTGGGGTGGGGGAGCGTGGGGTGCCGAGTGGGGAGGGGTCCTGGGACGGGGGAGGGGCTGGCGCGAAGCACCGAATGTTTCGTTACTGACGGAGCGCTCATGATGTTTGCGTTTTTGCTTAATGGTAAACGAAAATTGTCATAGGAGAGGCGGAAGGGGGAGCCGCAAACGGACTGGTCACGAATACCCTCCGAGTCCTACACCTACGAGGACTTCTATCCTCTGAAGACCCGGAAGGCGTATTGTATGAAGTATGAAGGGGCGGTATCGCCCAATCATTTGCAGACCGGACGAGGGCGAAGACGGTGGTTGCGGAGAAAGATTCGTAGCTCCCCTCCCCTCCCTCGGAGTCCCTCCGGACCCTCCCCTACAACGGAATATCCAATAGGCAAAGGGTTCCGTCTCCTTACCGGGATCGATCCCCATAAAAAAAAAGTATCACTGGTATCAGAACATAAAAATGGCATATAGGCCGGCGCAGGTCGTTGTGAATCGCGGAGCTGTCGGGATTCGCGAATCAACTTCTGCCCCACGGCAACCTGGACCTTTGCCCTAGAGCGGCCAAGTCACTCCAGTTCACAAATGAGGGTACTAGAGCGGCAAAGTGGGACATCGAAAACAAGTGATGGAAGGGAAGATCGTTATTTGGGTCCGGGCAGTACGTGGGAGTGTAAATTTTGAGAAGTCTAACTAGAAACACGGGTAGGTGACTCGGATGTAGGTGGTGACGCGTCAAAAAGAGCACCCGAGACTGCGGGTGCGAAGGACGATTCACCGGGTCATAATAATTGTCTAGAAGAATGTGAAGGCAGAGAGGTAGTAACGAACCCCGGGAAAGGGGGATCAGACGCTGACGGGTTGAGTCCAGAGCCAGGATGGCACAGATGTGAGCGAATGTTGGGGGAGATAGTGCCAGGTAAGGGTAGTGTGAATCTTCCAAACGTGTAGGATCCATTTTACGCGTGCAAAGTACCGAGATGTGAACGCTGAGAACAATGCGGTCATATTGCATCCGCACGCCTGCGAGAGCAATGAAAGTTCCGACACGGACGTCTGGGTCGTCGTAGATCATCCATGCATAGGGTTTGTACGATGTCTGAGGAGCGGTGCAACCGGTGAGAAGCGGTTCATAGCGAGGATACGGAGACTTGTGTCAGCAGGGTCTATGACAAAACCAGGCTTTGACGCAGGGCACTAGCTAGTTTAAAGCTGGCCGTTGCTAATCGAGGAGGTTATGTTCCGGCAAAAGCGCTCGCGCGCTCAATAGAAGTTCGAGGGGTGGGCAGAGAAGGCGAAACGAAGGTTAAACGGCGGCTGGGCAGTTTTTCCTTTATTTTTTTTTTCTTTTCGTGGAGAAAGATTGTGCGATCTTGAAAGGGTGATTGATGCCACATGTTGTGAAGAGGGTCCCACAAATAAACGCCAGGGAATTTCCGGATAAAAAAACAGGGTCTCTTCCCTTCTGGTCGGCGCCCGGGTGTCATATCCGGTTCTCTCATGTTTCCAATCCCTTGGCGCGATGGCGATGGCGCTTAACAGATGAGATAAATAATTTATTATTTATTTTATTGTCCTTGGTGACGGCATGACACCCCAGAACCTTACCTTTCTGGGTTCGCAGCGCTCAGCTTCCCGGATCTCCCACCTCTTTTGCGGACGAGCCCTCCTTGGTTTCCCGGCCGCTCCAGCCATTCTATACGATCTGTACGAACCTGTTTCAAGCCTCCGACGTCGTGTGCACACTATCACTTTCCTTTTTACGCGATTCCCTAACGTCTTGACCTGCTTCTGTTATGTGGTAAGCCGATCTTGACTCGCCTTGTCACCCCCTTGATCTCATCTCTCTCTGCCTTTGGTAGGTGCGACAACTGCTTGCTGATCTTCCCCCTCGTTCGTATACGACAAATGCTACGCGATCTTCTGATGTTAACTTGTGCGTTTGCAGCGTGCTGGTGGTATTGCATGGGCAGCCATCATCTTCGTGGGTCTCCTTTTTTTTTGCGACCACACGTTCCGCCTCAAGCCTGATCGACCGTTCCATCATCATCACCTTACAGCTCTATAGTACAGTCGGGGGAATACTCCTCTTCAAATATGGACCTTTCCTATTTTTCGTCTACCCAGAGTGGTACGGCATTGTCTCGACGCTGTGACATCATTCGCTCAACCGCAGTGATCTATTACGCAGGCAGATCTATGGTGGAGTCGCGATGGCAGTAGCTGGCATCGCTGTGCTAACTGCCCTGGCTCTCTCCAACGTTAGCGCTCCATCCGTTCATGCGTTTGTGAAAGTGCTGATCGCAATCTGGTCCCTATCACAGCGGTCATATACATTTTCTCGGGCCTGCGTTGTCCTGTGGCCATTTCTGATTGTCATTTCCGCCGTTCGTGACATTGTCATGATCGTGGAACTCCAGAGGGGGTAAAGCGCTTAATTTTCTGGCGATAGCGTACAGCGCTCAGTGGACCTTTCTGACATGTGACAGGAAAGAGAAGATAGTATGGGAATGTGCGAACGGCGGTCAACTGTGGACGACATCAGCAACCGCCGGGTACGGGAGCGGGAACATCCCATCTTCATTCTGCACAGCGGGTTTTGCCAGTTTGAACACGGCATTCATCGTGTGCGTGCTGGTGGACCTCGTGTTCCAGGTTTGTTCTGGATAGTGATTAACGTGGTGCGTACACGTGTATCTGAACTATTTTGGCAGGTATATATGCTGTTCATCACCTGGCGCTACTCGTCGAGGCTGGTAAAATACAGTAGCTTGCAGTATGGGACAGATTGATCCAGTAAGGTGGTCTTTTTATCTTTTCTTTCCTCATTGGATCGTCTCTGACGGGGATATTAGCTTTGGCCAGAATTTGGGTTCCCTAGCACGGTCGAGGCACCGATTGTTCGTTCGTTTGTGAATCTTGTTGGCGGACCTTGCCTCTCGTTTTGTTGCGACCGAGTAGACATGTTACGATTTACGACCTTAAATGACTTTTTTTACGACTCGCCCACGATGTACGACTTCTTACGTTGTTTCGATTTATATCTCATATCTCATGACTTATTTCTGTGACGATTATTTCCGTGTTGCGCCAAATAAGGCGATAGTTTTATGGACGCAAACGTTTCTTTGGCGGATTGACGTGATGATTAAGAAGAGCCGGGCAGGCCTAGCGCCCGGGCTTGTTTTAGCGGGGTCAAGCTCTGAAGGGATAAGGGATAAGTGAAGCATTCTGGGAAATGCCGGTGCATTGCCGCGCATATAAGTGGATAAGGGGGATGATATGAAAACCTCGCCTGAGTGATCGGAAGAGCTGAGAAAAAAGGAGCCGAGAAATGGAAAAAGGAATAGATGATTAAAACAACGTGGGGGAACAGCCTCACGCAACTAGGGTTCATGGAACTAAACGGGAAAGCGAGAGATAGGAGAAGAGGGAACGAGATATGCAGCCAAGTGCGAGGGTTGCAGAGCAGAGACCCATCGGAGAACAAGAGAAAGAGAAAGAAAAAGAGAGATAAGAGGGGGGAAAGAGGATGGACCGTTAGAGGGGACCAATCTCGATTCTGTGCCAACTGTGACGGGGGTAAAATGGAGAATAGGCGGGGAACCAGGATACCATAGATGGACCTATCGGGAGATCGCGCCGGGGGGTGAACCTATAAGACGCCCTTGTCGATTTGGCCCTGAACGATCTCCCCAAGCAACTTTCTGCATCTCCTTTCCCCTCTTTCTCTCTCTCCCTCCTATTCCCCTCCTCTTTTCTCCACCACCCCGGCTATCCCCTCACTCCCACTCTCCCCATCCATCCGTGATTGCCGGTCTCCCTTCCTCATCCACGTCCATTCTGCGTTGCATCTCATTTGTACAACATCGTCACCTGTCACACTTTTCACTTTGTCTGTTGTACTAACCTTGGTTCGTCGCTTCCTTAGCACTCAACAACAACAACGACTAACAATAATTCTTCTTCTTTTTCTTTTAGCATAGGCTTTTATTTCTCCTTCATTTATTAGTCGACATCTTCACGACCACACTTCCCTCATTCCACTACCCACAACCACAATGGAAGGCCCCCTCGAGCAAGTTCTTGAGCACCCCAAGAGCCCCGACTTCATTGACGCTACGACCTCTGGTTTCACCTACGATTCCCTCGCTGGCCTCGATTATCTCCAGTATCCCCACACCGAAGCATTTGGCATGCCCTCCCTTCATAGTATGTCTTCGACTATCCACTCTGCCTTTATACTCTTGCTCACCGCGTTCATGCATACCCATCAGCCTCCCCTCGTCTGGGCTTCCCAAGTCTGAACCTTGCCGCTCCTATCGCTGAGTACACCTATGGCAGCTCTTACACCGCCGGCTCCCCTGGTCGTCCCTACACTCCCCCCCACAGCGTGTATCCTGCTGCCTTGATGTCCCTGAGCGCCGGCGAGATGTCCTCCGACAGTGCCTCGGGCCGCACCAGTCGCGGCTCTGGCTCCCACTCGCCTAACTTGTCCTCAGTTCCCCGCTCCGTGCGCTACAACCCGATCAGCGTCTCCTCTGTTGCACGCTCGGGTCGCGAGCGCAAGCGCCGTTCGAGCAAGCATGACGACTTCTCCGACGATGACGATGACTTCGCGCCTGCCAGTGCCCCCACCGCCTCAAATGAGGTGTAAGTTCCACATTAATTGTAAAGACAAACATCCATTTCTCACGCATTCATCCCAGTCGCCGCGAGGAAATCCGTCGTCAACGCATCGAGTCGGAGCAAAGGAGACGCGATGAGCTCAGGGACGGCTACCGTCGCCTCAAGGACGCTCTCCCCGTCTCTAACCAGAAGTCCAGCAAGGTTTCTCTTTTGGACCGTGCCACCACCCACATCAAGTACTTGGAGATGACTCAGCAGCAGCTCCAGACGAGGCTCCAGCAAGCAGAGAACGAGACTGCCCGTCTTCGCCAGTGCGTTCATTTCTCGGGCAACCGTTGATCGTGGCACTCATGTTATTCATGTAGGGTCAACGAGGCGTTGATGTTGGGCACTGCCGAGCAACGTCATGCAGCTGCCGCCGCCGCCGTGGCTGCCGTTCAGCAGCAACAGCAGTCGTCTTTCTGATCTTCTCGAGCTCTCCGACAACCCTTCCCTTCCGCCCTTCTTTATCTCCTCCCCTCTGTGGTCTTACGAAAAGCGGACTACGCTTCCGCCATAACGTTATGATGATCGATGATACTTGAACTCCTGCCAGGACTGCAGGACGATGCTCTTTTCTTATTACGCATGGACTCCACCGCTTTCCATTTTTTATTTCTGCATATCCCCCTTCCATCGCACCTTCCATTGGTGTTACGCGTCTAGGAAAGGCCTGACTGGGGCGTGCTTCGGCGATGCACAGTCCCTTCCTTTATCTAGAGGTCACCAGATCCATACGGCCGAGCCGTTGGTTCTGTCCACACATCTTGTCCGCCCCAAAATGATGGTTGACCCGCGGTCAACCATTGGTGGCCGACAAGCCGCGATATCCGAGAACGACGATAGGCGTCGAGAAGGCGATTACTCTCGATCGGTTCGATGACCGAGATGGCAAGGCACTGACGCAAGACCGCTTTCCTTCGGAGGCTTGAGGCACCTCGCCCCTACGTGGGCAATATGGTACTTCGCCCCAAGGCCCGGCTCATCTTGTTACTTCACTCGCTTCATGTCTCTCTTACGTCCCCGATTGATCCACTCGCCTGCACACCAAAGTGTTCCCTTCATTGGGCATCACTCCTGTGTGCGCCAATACACCGGCATCTTCGCTTCTCCCGTTTTCATCGGAACGCATCCACGACCTCAAATTTTCTTCTCCCCCCAGTCAACCTCCGGCCCGCCTCAACGTCATACCGTGCACTAACGTTTATTATCAATTGATTTATGTCCTGTATGCCTAACGTAGCTCCCCCGGCGCCTGATCAACGCCGGCGACCAGCTGGATGCTACGCCTCCTTCCTACCTATTTGCGCTCCAATGAGCACGCGCAACGGAACGCGGTGTTGAGGATTCGTTGCAGATGGGTAAGGTGGGGACGGCACTCGTCTGGTTCGTTGCAGTAGTCCAGCGGCAATCCCTTGCAGCCCACTCCGGACTATACTTGTCGCCCTCGTTCCGCTAACACGATTTGATGGCTCAAGCTGTGCGTCCTCGTCTCTTCTGTAGCGTGGCTAGTTCCCGCTCGTTGAGTCTTGAGTTGATACGCTTGCTTCGAGGAACCTTATCGAGGATGCGGTAAAAGCGAGGCGTCTGCCCCATTGTCTGGAGTTAGGTGATTCGCACTCGCCAGTCGGGCTTGCCCAGCGCCAGCCTGCTTGCTGCTTACACCCCTCACCGACATAATAGCTACCTTCATTACCCACATACGCTCGGCTCTCTCTAGGTACCCCATACATCGCATTGTTGTTCCGCGTAGTTTGTTGAATCATAACACTCCTTGGCCCATCATTACGTTGTGACAGCGAAACCTCGAAGCCACGCGTGAAGCTTGGCCCTGGGCAGGTAGGATTTAAGCATTTGTTCCGTTGTCGCAATCAATCAAGATGAGCCGTAAATCGTTTCCCAACCCGAGCTTGGTCAAGTAAAATCATTTTCGTCGATAGGCTATCGTGACATAATCCGGTTAAGGAGACCGAAATTTAAATTTAAATTTTCCTTTTGTTCTGCCTCGGTCAAGTGCATGACGAAGATGGTCTGCGAATACCTCCGATCCCTCAGCGTCGGCTCGAGATTCGGAAGGCGAAGCCAATTCTCCCCGTATGGTGGCTCATCCCGTTCCTGACAGCTGATAAGGACCCCGGAAGCACCCTTCCTAGGACACGAAAATGGTGAAAGGCAATTTTTGTTCCCGACATCCGAGGGAGCCGTAAAGTGCCATACGAAGATGGTATAGCTTGGTTTGCCTCGAGCGAGCTACAAGCAACGCCGACACGCGCTATCAACGCGGGGTTATTTGTTTTTTCTCTTTCTTTATTGTCAGCTGATGGATCGATAAGCTACCTGGCGCTCAGGGTGGCGTGCCCATTGTTTGACTTTGATGGATCGCGCTTGCACTGTGCTGCGCTTTATTGCCTCGTTTTCGGAAAAAGATACTACAACTGTATTTCATATTTCAAACTTTACAAGTACAGCTTACATTCCCCTAAATTTCCACGTTCCTACCACAGTATCACTCGTATTCGGCTTCCGGTTAGTCATGCCGATACAAACGATCATGCTGTCTCCGTCGCTCCGAGTGATCTTCATCACGGCCTTGCACGCTGAGCCTTTCGAAACCAAGGGTACCGTCGCTGTCTTCATTGCGCCCATGGACCCTCGCCCTTTCTCCATAGCCCTCAGCCTCAGAACCTTCATATCGATATGGAGCTGGAGCCCGCTGGTACTCGTCACCAGGGGGGCCATACCCACCACCCCCATAACCACTTTGGCGTTCACGGTTGTGATCACTGACTCCGTATTCGTCATAGCCACCCTGGTAGGGGACCCTCTCGCCGCCGTATGTATGACTTTCCCCAGGGTAACGATACTCGTCACCGGGTCTAGGGTAAGCCTGAGCCCCATAGCCTTGTCGACTTTCCTCCTCGTGCTCGTGACGATGGGCGTGGTGCTGTCGTCCTTCAGGTTCGTCAGCATGTCGCCTCTCATGACGTTCATGGCGGCGCTCATGGTCAGTGCTTTGCTGTTCGTAGGGGCGACGCCCTTCCTCAGTTTCGACGCGCCCATATGACGGTTGGAATCCACCCTCGTATACAGAAGGTTCGGAGAATCGTTCATACGGGTCGGGTCGACCGAAGGAAGCTTGTCTCGGATCTTCATTCCCTCTTCGCTCGTCCTGAGTATACCTGCCCTGAATGGTTTGGTGGCCTTCCATGTAGACAGCGGGAGCATGCCGCGGCGGGGTGCGTCGCTCGTCCCTTTGGTTTCTTCCATAGCTCGTCTGGTCTTGGAAATAATTACCCTCCCCGTAAGATGATTCGACACCTCCAGAGTCTGCAAACGTAGCGTTCATCATGTATTCTATCACCCAATACAAACCGGCGAACCTTGTTGGTAACGAGACGTCTGAGCCTTGTATTTCTCGCCTTGTGAAGGGACATTTGCAAGTCCACCAAGGGCCTGTTCATAGACCACTGGGCGATGTGAGCTTTCAGAATGTGACCCAGTATGAGCGATAGGCGCTTCGTTGCTGGGACATTCGCGTTTATTCTTTCCAGATCTCACGCTTTCCTGATGTCAGAGCGTGAAGTCAAATTCCGTGCGGAGTTAAGTGTACGATAGGGGCTGACCTTAGTTAAAGCCCCTATGACGTGCTCACGGTCCTCGAGTTCGTTGACCCAACGCCCCAAGGTCCTGAACATATCGTCTTGAATGCGGGAACGTCCAACGTTGAAATACGGATGATGAAATGCCTCCAGTACCTAGTCAAGCCTCGGTGAAACTCTGAGAACCGGGGTTATAGAAGTGCTTAATATACCTGACTTATGGTCTCGTCGGGATTGTCCCGATCGTCACACCAAGCTTGGACGACAAGATTGACGGCGTATTGAACCATTACTTGTGCAACCCTTCCAGCCTTTGAAAGAGCTTTAGTCAAACCATTCGCTGCATATGCCCGGGACATACTGGTTCGTTCAGGATCAGCGCAAAGTGGTCCTACACAACAGATTCGTCAGCATCGTCAGCATTGAGAACTGATCGCGGAGAGCCCGTCATGAACGGACCTTAGACAAGAGACTATGAGTAGGATCGGAGGCGTTGGGATTGTTAAACACCTCGTATTGATCAGAGGAGTCGATGGCAGCTTTGCTTGCGTCACCCAAGGTGCATGTAACTTCTTTCAATATAGGCTGAGGGTTGTCAGGAGGAATTGATGGTATTGTGGTCTGGAATCACACTCACCGTGAGCCATGGAGTCAGAATCGTGTAGACGTCTATGAGTCGAGTAAGCTCATTTGCGAAGGCCAGGTGTGACATGGACTTACAAGTATTGAGCGCGTCTGATGTGTTGTCAATGAGCGACTCTAGTCCTGGGACTGCCTCTATTGTCTTGAGGACGCTTCTGGAAACATTGTCGTGCCATGCCAGCAACGCCCGAAGTCGATCCTGAACCTCCGGAGGTGCTACATTTTTTGGATCGAAACGATAGGCCTTTGACTCGGCTTCCAGGGCCTGTCCTTCCCCAATTTGCGAGGAGCCACCACCAAGGGGGATTTTTGCTAATACAGATTTCAGCGTCGAGATCGCAGATGATTGGTCGGCACCGGACGCCTGGGTTATGATCAGCGCGGAGTAGACTTGAAAGTAACCCCTGCACTCACGGCATTCATTTTCTCCGACAGATCAGTGACCGATGTTTGGCTGAGGTGGTCAGTTGCTTCGCCCATGAGGGAATGCAGAAAGTCAGCGCTTCCAAAAGTACCAGTAACGAGGGGCGGGGCGGGGCCATTAGGAGTGTTGATTATCACTAGTCCAGCAGTCAAGAGGGATTCTATACAAGCCACAAACGGGCTTACCTCGATTGCCAACGTGGCAGAACACCTGTGAATACCCCATCTTCCGGAGTGCAACCTCGCACCAGTTGCTGTGAGCTAGCAAGTCCTCGAGAGTGTGCAGGGCAGATCCAAGTAAGCGGTATGCCTCCCAGAGCTCGGGACCTGCCTTCCCTCCCGATCGTCTACCGTGCTCGATGCATCTTCGCAAGGTACGACGGATGTGAGCCGTTGAAGTATCCCAGCCGCGGTTTTCCGCTGCCATATAGTTCTGTAAGAGTGGCCAACCCAGGAAGCTGAACTACTGTAATCAACCAGGGACAAGCCGACTGACCTTCATCCCAGTTGCCGGGTCTATTTCAAGTTCTTGGGGGTTAATTGGGGGTCGAAGCTTTGGGTGCACACGACGTGCATCACCGCCCACTTCCGCAGCATAACCTCTTTGAGAAGGCCATGAATCACAACACATAGGGGTGGAACACGGGCCACTCACTTCGGGTTGTCTATGTGTTCCTATCAACGTTTCAAAGTTAATAAGGTGAACACACAACATCTCTAGGAGATTTCGCACCACGGGTAGATACACTCCCAGCCTTTCGGGCGTGACTTCGAATTCTTCGGTTGCATAGCCGAAAGACTAAATATGGGTGGGCTTCGCGCAAATCCAAAAAAAAAGGTATGTATGGTAGTACCATGAAGCCCAAAATTGCGACAATAAGGATAAGAGATTCCTTTGAAAGTTTCGCGAGACCGCCAATATCCATAGCCTAGCCGAAGGGAGTTATTGTATACCCCGAGAGAATCGAAAAAGGCGTTGTGTTCACCTGGGAGTAGTCTCTCAGCCAGTTGCCCTACGAAGGTGAGCATCTTGTCATCATGGTGGTAGGCGGGGCGATCAGGAGGCAACCCACAAAATACACTTTCTTGATATCTGCTTTACTGAACTTGGAACCGCCTGATCCGGATGCGATTACTGATTGAGCAAACTGAAGTATTCCGCCACTTGCGGCTGTCTTTGCGACCTCTGTCAGGATGTTCTCGATATCCCCATGACGAAATGCTCTGTCTATGAGATGGTGCCGCTCAAGGTTGAGTCACAATATGAATAGCAACGACGAACTATTGAGATAGGAGAACTCTGGAATGTCACCTGCCCCAAAGGCGCTTACTTGCAGCGGGAGGAGTGAAATAAACGTGACCAGAAAAAGTATGTTCGAGGCTGTCAGAGCCATGAGATGGAAAGAACGGAGAGAGGTGTTGGTGGAGCACGCCCTTGGAGCACCAGGGTTTAAGCCACTTGCGCAATTTTCGGCTAGGTACTGTACAGTATTCGTCGTATCGTAGACGGCGTAATGTACCAACAAGAAACAACACCGGAGCCATTTTCAGCTTAACTTGGCCTTCTTTGTCACAGGCTGTTGCTGATCCCCCCCAGGCCTTTCGCTCTCCCTCCGTTTCTTCACCCCTTGTTGTGTCCGCAGCTCTTTGATGCGATTGCGGAATGCCACCGCAATCTGACCCACTTCAGATTCTTCGCCATTAAAGTGGATGGCATTATGGGTCATCAAGTCTATGTCGGCTTCCCAGGCTTCAGGCGCCTCATACTTGTCAGCATCTAACTTTTGCCGTATCGTCCTGAGGTCCCGTGCATCCTTGCGGGGTATTACATCGTGATACTGCGGGATCCCGAGAGCAATTGGGTCTACGGGCTCACGGAAAACAAAGGACCTTATTTGATCGGGCAGGTGTCAGTGCAACAGAATCGTGCTGCTGAATGATGACGTACAGAGGGTCTTTCACGAGTGTTGTCATCAGGGATTGCAAGCTTCGCTTCTCAGACCAAGCCATTTTCTTTTCTGCAGTCCTTGCCCATTCCCTCTTGAACAGCCGCTCTACGACGTCTGCGCATTGCACAGGGTACGTCGTTGGCGGGTTGAAGAGTCTACAATTGCTGAAAACCAATCCGATATCTCGAGTAAATTCCTCCATCGTCGAGTATTTACCCGTATTGAGGTTCTGCGTCATCGTACCAAAGTCCATAGGGTTCTTGATCTCATCAAAGTAACTGAGTAGAGTTGCGTTAGATAAAACCATCACATGGTCAAAAAACAGAGGTACGTTGGACAGCCATCTTGTATTGGATCCACGGGTCTCGAGAAAATAGCAGCTTCCGGTAATTTCAGTAAGTTTTTCAGCACTTCACGAGATTTGGCCTTATTGATAGGCGTTTCGGAGGCAGAAGGTTTAGTTGGAGCCGGAGGGGGCACCTCCTTCTCCTTACCCTTGGCGGACGGTTGGCGATTTTCCACAGGAGGCTTAACTTCCGGGTTCGCAGCAGGCTCCAGGACGGTAATAGAGGGTCTCTTTATTTTGATTGATCCAGGAAGCTTTCCGGGAGATGCCGCCCGTAGCTCTTTCTCCGTAGAGCCCGGCTGTGGACTTTTGCTGGGCTTTTTGCTAGGCGAAGCTAAAGCCAGGATCTCTTCATCTTCCTCCAGCTCGTCCAACAGGTCCTTCTTCCTTTTCCCAGGAGCAACAGCTTCTGGTCCTGTCGTCATTTGACGCTGTTTCTTTGACGCAACCAATTTTTCTTTCTCTTTTTCAATGGCGATCACTTCTTCCAACAGGTCAAAGGAACCATCGTCTACAACCGGGGCAGGTGTTGTTTCTACAGGCTTGGGTTTCCGTCCTTTGGGCTTGACAGTAATAACTGTTTTTGGTGTAGTTGGCTTGTCTGGGGGTGCGGGGGGCGTGGCGCGTGGGACGAGGTTCCCGCCTATTTTCAGCTTCAGAGTTGGTGTGGATGCTGTGCCACCTGTAGAGGGCGCAGGTGTGGTGAGTACTTTCGGCGGTGGGACCGTGGCCTTTGCCTGAATTGGGACTGGAGGAGGAGGCATTGGTTTGGGTTGATTTGCAGACTTCAGGTCAATGGTGTTATTGATGCGTGCCCAGCCTGTTAAAATAATGAGAACAAAGGATCTCCGGGCACAAATAGGACATACTTTTGTCGAAGACGGACTCCAAAGCAAGCGTCTCATTGTAAGCGAATGTACCGGGCATATTGTACGTTTTTGCGTTACGGATCATGAGACGAAAATCTGCCTCAAATGCAAAGCGTTCTTTGTACATTCCAGCCTCGAGCTTCGCATTCATAGTGTTGATGTCCATCGGGTTCTTGATGATTTCAAAATAGCTATGACAACCATCAGTGAAGGGGAATGTAATAGCACATGCGATCATACTTGGGTGCACGATCTCTGACTGGATCGACAGGTTGAAGGAACAGATTGGAGTGTTTACTGGACTTCACCTTCTGCAAAGCTGTTCGGCAAGCTTTGAGATCAAAGGACGTCATCCCGCCACTTTGTGCCTTGGGCACGGCCTTTGCTTCCTTATTTTTTGCCTTTAGCTTGATCTTCGTCTCGGCAGGCGTCTTGGGGGCGGAACCTTGTTTGGTAATGTTGGGCTGCCCAATGGCTGGAGCAGAGGGAGAGGATATATTGGCTGCCTCCGCCTGAGCAGTTGGAAGGAGACGAATCTTCGGAGTCACTGGGGTAGAAACAGGTGTGTTTCTTGGGCCTCCGGACTTGAAAGTTCGCGACGGCTTCGGCGGAACGGGAATCTTGACAAGAGGTAGGGGAGGGGCCGTCTCGGTGACGGGCGTAGGAGGAGGTAGGTGGATAGAGAGTTTTGGAGGAGCCTCTTCAGCGCCGCGGACAAGGACATCTGCCAATTTGAGGATAGACCACCGTACATCCTGGTCTGTATCGGGTGCACTGAATTATATGAGTTTCGACACCTGCCTACAGTTTCGTAGAAAAGCTCGACTTACAGGGCAATAGGCAAGATAAACTCCCGAACCATCTCATTCTTGCCAACCTCCTTATCCTTCCTGAGGGTTCTCACAACAGAATCCACTTCACTCTTCTTTGCCTCCTTGGTCTTGTCCTGGGCCGACCCATCCTCTTCGATAAGGAGTGACTCTGATTCCTTGGCAGAGTTTTTTAGCTCTCCCATCGACACCAGTAACGCAAGAGACTGGCAGGCATTACGTGCTACGTGACGGCGTACTGCGCGAGAGGAATCACCGGCCGCGACGGCCAGAACATAACGCATGATTTTTGGGGTGTACCACTTAGTGAGGAACAACGCATCAAAAGCCGCTATGCGAACTTGGGTGTAATTACCCTCGCTACAGAAAAAGTGAGACAAGTTCAGGGCATAGGATGTAGGAAACGTTAGCTACCGCGTGAGTGGGAAGTATACACGAGGGTCGTTTGGTATTAACCCCGCAACACTCAGGATAAGGCGAAACTGGCCAAGAAGTCAACTTTAAGTATGCAGAGCAGAGAAATCGAGCCCACCTCGAGCGTTGCTATAGTCACAACATTATGCGGTGAGGGAATAAGTCTGTCCATGCTGCGGTATCTATCCACCTCGGATAACGATTGCTTCAGGAGGTTGGCTTCCTCAGATGTCTGGTCGCTCTTAACCTCTGTTGGGAATAGTTCTCCACGCTCGGGGGGGACAGTGGAGACACTCGCGCACGCCAAAGCGGATATTATTGTGCAAATATAGAACGCATCCGTATACTGATAAAGGTAAGCTCAGCACGTCGGAGTGATGGTACAACGCGCACGGAATTAGCGGTATTGTCATTGTACTTTAACTGGTCTATCAAGAACTGCCGGACAATTGTTGGACATTTGCCATTTGCGAATCTGACTTGCGAGATGGCTTTGACAATTGCCTTGTGAAAGGAGGGATCAGCGGGGTCATAGCCGCGTGTGCTCTGTAAAGGTGCTCACTCTCCGTACGAAGTACTCTGCGATGTCAGAGAAGTTGTTCGGCCTTGGCACATACGAGTGGGTAAAAAGATCTTGTTGAGGGTCGTCCGGATCATAACAGTATCGGAGAAAGAGCTTGAATAGATGGAACAGGCCCAGGAAATCAAGTTGTTGATAGGCGCACTACACAGGGATGAGTAGATACAAATGAACGAGACAGCGAGACACACCGTCACAAGCGCGAGGGCAGCTTCGCAACGCACTCTATAGAAGTAGTTCGTCACTAGCACGGTCTTTGTAAATGTGCTCGAAACAATAGCATTCGACATCTTCGACAGCGCTCTGACTGCCTGAAGAATCGAGTGAATCCAGATAGTAGGTGGAATAGATAGAGTACCTACCTCCAGTTGGGCGACAACATCCCTATCTCTCTGTAATTGTGAGACCCACATGAAATCGGGTTGGGTGAATTCGATGGTCGCAATCCACTCGAAGTCTGCATCCATTCGTATCCATTCATAGGTGGCCCCGCTCATGACTTGCTCATCATCTTCAGTCCAGTCGGCTACTTTCCAGTTCTCCCGTTCTTTTTCCTTCTCCCAAATATCCAATCCGAAACCCATGTCAATCATGCCCATGGCCTCTGCGGCTTCCGCGTCACCCTCCGCCGCTGCTTGTGCAGCGGCTTGGCGAGCAAGATAACGCTTCGTGTTACGACGGACTCGCTTGTATTTTGTATTGAACGGGACTTCGTATCGCTTGAATGGTGTACGGATATCAAGGACGTGTTCGTATGGCGTCCCATCGGCTTCATGGATGCGAATAGTCATTTGCCCCTAGAGATAAAGCGACCGATAAGTCATTCGAAAAGCAAGAGTGGTGAACAACCATACCTCGAAGAATGGTACTGGGTTGAGAAGGGTCCTACGGACTTCATCGTGTTCATAGCCTTTCCAAGCCGGTGCGTCTTGCCGCATCGTAATTTCCACGGCCATTTTTTTCCTGTTGAAACTAGCTGAAAATCCGAAGGTGGGGCAGCCGCTTCCGTATATCCACTGGTCTGCGAATGATGTAAGGTCGGCGCCACTGACTTTCCTACATGTCCTAAGAAAATGAGACGTTGACAATGTGTTATTTTGTAGCTCTCCTGAGATCGCGGAAAGGAAAAGTTTGGGAAGAACACGTGACAGTCCCAGTGATGTGCCGGACTTGCATAGACGACGATCCAGGATGTGAAGGGCAAGAGGGGATTTGAGATTGATGAACGGAAGGACGGCAGAGTCAGGAGGATCTTGTATCTGAGGTTGGCATACAGGGGGCATCGCACCCTGATCCCATTCGACCACCCGTTCCATATCCTTCTTGAGGCGGAATCGATACTCGTTATTTCCTAAGAGTTTGCGTAGAAATAATCCCGTGATGTATAAACCTAGTCCATTGACAAGCCAGAGGTCTGACCAAGTTTTTGGAAGGATATTGATTCCAACCCATTGGCAAGCTAATGCATGGCTCAAAGACTGCCTGGTCTCATAAACTTGGTCGATGGCGTCCTCGCCATGTAGCAGGTCCACCGAGGCGATTGTTAAACCGGAAGTGTCGAAGCGGAGCATTGAGAGTTCATCCACGAACACGAACTTGTGGGATCCGAATGGGTACGACCCAAACTCTGTTGTGAAGAAGGTCATGGATTGTCGGACAAAGGGGATAGAAGCAGCAAGTTGAGTCTCGCGTCCGGGCAGACAAAAAGCGTGCATCAACGGTTGCAAGGAATTGCCCGGGTCATCCCCAGTCACATCGCCAGCAGAAATAGGCAGCACATGAAACGGACCGGCTGCAAACCCAATATGTTGCACTGAGGTAGGCGTTGCCTGAGAGAAAGTGAAGATGGTTTTATTGGAGTTATATGGATGGGAAACCTTCAGTTAGGCAGGACTCAGTAATCGTGCGAATGGACGCAATATATCGCCGTACCTGTTCAACGAGCTCTCCGCTGCATATCACCAGAGTGGGGTGTTCACTTTGAGCGTCTTCATCCAACGTAGCTGGGGAATCCTCGAGGCTACGTGGAACTACGAACTCGAAGTCCCAGGTGCACCGCTCCCAGAGGCTATCAATGCATGGAACCCAACATCGTGCTGCATCCGGAGAAGAGGGGGTTGTGTATACTTGGGGTACGCGCTGTAATCAATTAGTAAAATAAAATAATGCAAGGGGCTCGACATACGTAGGGATATGCTTCGGAAGGCCGAACGAATGTCAGTCCATCGGCAGGGTTACGGACACTGTACTCGATGTGAACAGTGAGAGGTGCGAACTCGAGGGTAGGAAGTGTTGATGCCCCAGGGGTTTGTGGCTCAGGTGTAGCGGCTAGAATCAATCAGTTGTCACTCAGGCGACGGTGAGGTAGGATAATTACCCTCGCTCGTGGCGATACCTGCATGAAAACTTCCAGACACTTTCAGTGGCACCTCCTTCGGAATCGCAATTGACAGTTCGCCCTCGTCGCCCTCAGCCAAAGCTGAGTAAAGTTTTCGCTTCAGTTCGGGATGTGTGTGCACATCCTGAGGGTTCGAGATTGCCAGATTTGAAAGAGGATCATATTGCACAAATTCCGCACGATGAGATGATACAGTCACGCTATGGACGGCTATGGCGACGCGTCAGACGGTGAAAACAACAGCCTTATGGTTTGACGTACTGCACTGGCGGCAATGGAGATGAATGGTTCGGAGGGCCTTGTCATTTGGCACAATAAGGATATCCGTGTAACCCTGAGGAATATTAAGAAAGGAAAGAAAGGATATATGTCACAGAAAGAAGGAAAGCGCACCCAGATTGCCCCGGCGAAGTCGATTTCAAGGACGACATTCTGATGGCTAGTAAAGACAGGAAGAGAGTAAGTCGGAAGAAATATAAGTGATATAAATTGATACGTATATCGAAAAGCCTCGACGTAGGTCTTCTCGCATATTTGAGGGGTTGTAATGTCGGTGCTTGGTGCGTGAGCGGGCGAACGTTGCGTGGTGGAAGAGTCACGCTGGCGAAGTGATCACGTGCATGGACTTCCCCGGGCCGGGTAAATTCTCTTCTCTCCTCTCCTCATCACTTATTCCAGATATGCCATCAAAATCAAAGTCGATATTCAGACAACCGGGAGCTCAGCACTTTCAGCTTGTTCATCGCTCCCAACGAGATCCTCTCATAAACGATCCCGATGCAAGCCAGCATGTCCTCAAGCCTGTCGTTCGGGAAAATGCAAAGAAGGTCATTCATTTTCAAAACCACTGTCTCCATCTAGTGACCCTTCCCCCAGGGAAAGTCGAGAGCAGATTTGGAGGTCTTACTTTCTCCATCGGACATCGCATCTGGACGGTCTAATATTGGCGAAGTCTCTCTCTACGGTGTCTACTTTGATGACACAGAGTACGACTACATGCAACATCTGCGACCTGTGGGGGGGAAAGAGGAAGGCTTCGAACCTATTCTAGTTGAAGCACCGAAGAGACGAACGACCTCAAAAAATACTAGTGACTTGCCGATCTCCCTTCACGATATACCCCCCGAAGCCTTTCCGTCCGCAATAGAGCTTCCCCGCGATTTTGAGAGCCAGGCAGCTATTCAGAGTTCGATATCTGGGCTGAAACCAGACATGGACCTCCACCTGAGACAAGCTTTGGAAGCCTTAGAAGATGATGCCTTTGTGGATGATGACTTGAATGACGATTTTTTTGGCGAACTCATCAAGGATGGCGAACGTGATGCGAACGACCCTTTCGAGTACGAATTCCAGGAAGACGAATTGCCTACCGATGACGACGACGACGACGAAGTGCACGAGAAGGATGGTAGAGAGGAAGCCGAATGGGTGGCTAGATTCGCCGCATTTAAGACGGAGCAAGGCCGCAAGCCAGCGGGTACTACACTGTCTGACAGCGAGTCCGAGGATGCAGACACTGTTGGACAGATGCCAGAATTTTCAGCCCCAGGTAGTAGACGCAGACGACGGGACACCTCGGACGCGTCGGGTTTTAGTATGAGTAGCGCATCAATACTTCGGTCTGAAGGCCTAAGAGACCTCGACGACCGATTTGATCAAGTAAATGTTCTGCAGTCAATAGCTGAGATATATGCTAACGAAGGTTGTAGATCGAGAAGCAGTACATCGAGGATGAAGGGAGCGAAGACGGGCCTCCGACCTCAGACGATTCTGACTCGGCACCAGGCCTTATCACCTCCAGAGAAGATTTTGACTCTCTCATGGACGATTTCCTACACAATTATGAGGTGGCTGGTGGCAAGATGAAACCATCACTCCCTGGTTCAGGCCCAGAGAAACTGCAATCATTGCGTCTCGCAATGGGCCGTGACGAATGCTTATTGGTTGAAGACTCTGACAAAGAAGGACGTGAAGACGATGATATCCACGCTGTGATCGAGGAGAAGGGGAAACGAGAACGATGGGATGTGGAGACAGTTCTGAGTGAGTCGTGTCACACTCGGAGGATCAGACTCTCAATGTTACTCAAGCGACTTACACGAACCTTGAAAACCATCCACGGCTGATCAAGGCCCGCGAAGAACGAAGAGTACCGAAGATATTATTAGATCCTAAGTCTGGTTTTCCCCTAGTTGAAGGCAAGTCCACTGCAAGGTCCAATGATTCAAAATCTTCGCCGGGGAAGGAGGTTGCGGGTGCGTATTGATCTGACCAATCGTCTCAGCCACTAAACACAACAGTAGTTCCCCGTGGTACAACACGTCGGCCACGCGAAGAAACCGCAGACGAAAAAAGGGAGCGCAAACGCGCGGTAAAGGAGGAAAGACAGACACGTCGTGCTGTGAAGAAAGAGAAAAAGGAGCAATTTTCGGCTGCCCTCAAACAGCAATCGCAGGCGCTGGCACGAAAGGATGCACAGCTTCGTAAATTATGACCCGTACCCTAAGCTCGATCTTTGTTCATAGATGTTTGATCAGTGTTGGGTATTATGACCAGTGTAGGTATACACAGCTATGGAACGCTTGTTTGACCAACGAAATAGAATTGCACCGTGTGACGAATAGAGCAAAAGCACGAAATTAACACCATCAATCCCTTATCACCAGTCTGGCCAGAGGTCAAGCAGGGTATTTCCTTCCTCTTCTGGAGCATCTTTTTGCTTCATCCATCGATCGGGGACCTAAAAGAACGATCAGATCCAAACCCAGCTGCCTGAGAGTCTTGGCATTACCAGTGGGAAATAACGCTCCATAGCGCTGACGAATCGCTGTCGATACAATTTTGGTGTCACAACTGTGGGCTCGCCTTTGCCTGCGCCGCCAAGGAACCCAGTCTCTTTGAACAAAGTCTCTAGTTTCTTGTCCAGGGTGTAGGTGCGAACGTAATCTGACGGGCATTAGAGTGTCGTGGGGTCGATGTGAGAAATCGCATACCAACAATGCCTACAACCAGCTCATTATTGTGGCTATCCACACCAACTACTAGTGAATAATCCATCACGTTGATGTCCGACAGGAACTTGCTATCATTGTATAACGCTCCCCGCAGGATACGTTTAGAATGTTCACGTAGGTAGAACGGCGCTAAGTGAGCAGCTGTGCGGTTGTGGGGGGCCAATGAGTTGGATGTGACGTCGACTTTGGCCATCTCAGACTTACTCTGAACAAGATTCTCGTCTAGTAAGACTTCATTTTCCCTCCCGGTTGATTTTACGTGTCTGTTTCGTGTAGAACCTTTTAAATCATATATCTTGAACCGAAATTTTTAGAAACGTTTTGGAGGAAACGTAATTTGGCTAACAAACCTTGGAAAATCGACGGTCATAGAATAAGTTTTCCATGACTATGAGGTTCATCTGAGTGGATTTCCATCTGCCCGAGGGTTTATCCTTGGCAGATTTTTTAAATGATATCTTATAGCAGCCAAATACTTTCGCGAGAAGTGTGGGTCGCTGCGTGATTGAATTAGCGAGGGCTAGCAAACTTGAAGTAAACCAGACTGACGTTCGCTGAGACTGCGGAAGACATGTACGCGAAGTAAGCTGGTGCAAACGATTCCATCGTCTGGAACTCTGTCCTGGACATTTCTTTCGCGATGAAGCGATCATCTGGAAAACGCCTTCGAGTCAGTGATCACTTTGGGTGCCACATTGTTTTGCTTGTTACCTAGTGTCTTCAAGAACGCAGATCCTGATTTTCCGCCGCTTGCGTTCCACTTGACACAGCGGGCTAGAGAGTCGATCATGCTTTTATCACAATCGTACGTCCGTCGCAAAGCGTCGAACTGTTCAGGGAAGAGGACGGTACAGCTGATTGTTAACCCGCCACTCTCGAAGGCTGTGATACAGTTAGCTTGCGTGAGTGTGGACCAAAGATGAAACATACTGATGGCCCACGGGAATTTAGATGATGGTGCTCTTAATTCATCCGTGGGATCCCCATTCTCGAATGAATCAAAATGAACAACTCCCCAGGTCGAAGTCGACCCAGCAACAGAGCGGTCATCTGGCATAAAGGCTTCACCACCTTCGGTCAATTTAGGCTCTCTCGATTGACGTTTCTCAGCTCGTGATCCGGCGAGCATTTCACGATATTGCTGGGAACTGCCGTGGAATGGGACTCGTCAATGACATTACGTCGTTAAATATTCTGACTTACCTTAAAGCAAGAGCGATAATCGACGTGGGCTCATCTGTACGCACTACCATCGAGGAATCTCTGAAAATATGTTCGGGATCCCTTATAGGGTCATCTGTTTCATCGTCAACACGACTAGCATGAGGTAAGTTCTGAGGCCAGAAACCGGAGAGGGCTTTGAGCAACGAGTGGCGCTCTGGACCCGAAGCACCGAGATCAAGGTCGTAGAGAGGTGAAGGGATGGGAACTTTCAAATCCGCAGTCGACGAAAGATATGGGGATGGTGGCACTGAAGTCAGGGTGCTTTTTCGTGAAATCAACGGAGACCCTGGAGGTGCTTCTTGACTGTTTCCTAGACTTGGCGAGGTGTTTTGCTCTGTTTGCGGAGCTGTAGAATCCTCTGCTGCATTATCTGTACTTTGCGTTGCAAGAGAGCCAGATGCTTCTGGTGACATCTTATCTTTATATGATGGCTTGTGCGTGTCCTCATCATCGTCACATTCGTCGTCGGCTTCACTTGAGTCTGAACTCTCTGATTCATCCTGTATGGCATCTTTCACGCTGTCTAATATTTCGACCGTGGCTAGAGAGGAAGCAACAGGCCGGGCACGTCGACCACGAATGACCGCATATCGACGATTGGCACGGTCGTTGTCCTTGCCGATGCGCTCAAAGTGTCTGGCGATGTTGGAAACCTTATTACCTGGAGGGGCCAGACCACGACGCACCGCGACACCCTTGCCCATGGTACCAGAAGCAGTACGGGATGCGGCTCTGTCTTTCCCTAAGCTACGGCCTTGTCTTGTGTTAGCATTTCGCCCAATAACGCTGGAGGCCAGCCCCTTGCCCGGGAGGCTAGGTTTTGTTGGCACATCCGAGTCTGCAGAAAGCAGAGATTTTTCGGGGGACTGCTGACGAGAAGTATAGTTAGACGAATAAACTGGCCCAGGAATTCGGCTAGATAGTGAAGGTTGTCGCGCTTGTCTTCGGTTACGCGTTAGATACCTCGGCGCGACGTTCGCTGCATAGCTAGATTCGAAATCGGAGGTGGAAGGTCTTCTTGGTAAGGATCGTTTCAACCTGTTCCTACCTGCAGGAGGCTTAGGCCTGCGAGTTGCCGACTCTTGCTCACTCTCTGCCGTGTCGAGGTGAGGAGATAGAGCCGTTCTCGCCAACTCCTCTACACCCTGCGGCGGTAAAAATTCTGAGTACTTTTTGACCAATTCCGCTACGGTTGGGCGTTTGACTTGACGTCTGGGAAGCTTCGAACCTGGCATTACATCAGGAAGCAAATTGGGGTCCGATGCCTGAGGATCCTTTAAAGGTGTTAGGCTCGATAATTGCTCTCAAGAAAATGCACTGACTGGGACAGAAGCTTCAGGAACACCGCTTGTAGTGAGTGTACTGGCCTTGGGAGCTCCGATTGTGGAATCACTGTCGGGGTCCTTTGACGGCGCGGGCATAGGCTCATTTATAGGCTCCATGGGCTCCTCCAATTCCTGTGATCCATTGGGCTTGATTTTCTCTATTGTTCCTTCTGTCTCTGATGCCGACGCAGAAGAAGCCGATACGAACGAATCTCCTGTCACCCGTCGCAAGCCAGTAGACGGGGTTGCATCTTCTGCTTCTGAAAGACCAGAAGAGGGGATTGCATTGTCGTGCGTCCCAGCTAAGTCAAAACTTCTGGGCCAAATAGCCCGAACAGTTCCGAACCTCGAGTCTCGTCTTCCACTCTTGTCGGCGCGCACACCTTTCGGCTTTGGCAACCTATCAAAGTCCGCCTGCCAAGCGACTATCTTATCCTGGAGGTGGGATCGGACTTGATTAAGAGCAAGTGTGTCCGTAGGTGATGATTCGAGGTATATCTCGTTTACTATGCGAACCACTTCGGCCTTCTCCGATTCCGCCCTAAGGATGAGTTGATTGAGCCAAGTGGTAAGCTTTGCATCGGCTTCCTCGTCTCCTGTTGTCGCGTCCATCCTGGTCAGGTTCAAATCGTGGACTAGCGCAGCATACCAGCGCGAATTCCGGTTCATAAGTCGTTCGTAGTCGGCATTCTTAAGACTGAGCTGAGTCTCCGGCCGAATCCGGATACGCATGGGAGGAAACACGATCTCGTGGAGTGTAATGTTGTCCGACTGGAACCGAACGGTCATCCCGCGCTTGGCGAAGTAGCGGATGTGATGTCGATAGATGTTATGTTCACACCCAGCGCCCTGGACCAGCTGTACATCGGCCGGATAAAAATGAAGTTCGAGGAATTTAGCAAACGAGTAGCGCTGCATCTCTTCAGAAACAGGAATGAATGGGGTGGCAGCGCCACAGATACGACAGGCACTCCATGTGGTCGTGAGCTCAGGCGTTGGACCGAGGCCAACGATCAGACCATCCCACTGCTCGACCGCCACGAAGATTCTGGACTTGTTGTGAACATATACCTTGCAGTGTCGTGCTAGCGGCTGACTACATCCTTTACCGGTGCATACTGGTTGCTTGGGGTTTATTGACCAGGACAAGGCATCCGCTATGGACGACTCGATGAATTGACCAAGCGTGCAATCGTTTTCTCCGTAATATGTGATATAGCGGAGCGATGGAGGAAAACAAGCAGCATGACGACCGTACTCCTCGATCGGCAGAGTGTACTCTTGTAAGCTGATGCACTGATATTTGTCCACAGCGAAATCGTCCGCGTTCTTCCGGAGGTACCATTCCCACACGCGTTGCTGTTCTTGATGTTGCCATTTCACGAGGTTGCATCGACTTTCCAAAGCGATGTCGTCAGGAGTCTTGAGGACCACCGCAGGCTCTTCCGCGGATGTTGGGAGAATGGTGAACGGCATAATTTGGGAAACGGTAGAGCTTGGTTTGTAGTCGAAGTACCCTTGTTCTTTCTCGGTAGATGACTTTTCACAGAGTGAGGGCGTCATGACAAAATCTGGGCTGGATAGAGCCTCAATTTGTGCTCTAACATCGTCGTTGTCGACGGGTTTTGGAATAAGGGTCGGTTTCTGGATTGGTGTCGCTGGTTGCTTCTCCTCACGTCTGACGACTTCATCTTCCCATGCACGTTTAGCGTCTGTGAGATCGTCGTCTAACTCTTTCATGTGATACAAGGGATACGGGGGTGAGAAGCGAAGGGCCGCCGATACAGAGATGAACGTGGTGAGGTATGGGTCCAAAGTTTGTTGAATACGGCGTGAGAGACGTATTCGTTCAGCATCTTCATGCGGTAGATCAGGGTCCGTGGGACTATGATCTATGGAATCCATGGGATCCATGGAAGTCGACCCTGAGGAATGGAGAGGTGATACATTGTCACCAGAACGACATGGGTGATTCGGCGGTACCGCATCTTGCGGGAGAGCTGGTGCAGCAATGACGAAATCCTTCCAAAGATGTGTCTCGAGTTTAAGGCTGCGAACGACGAACGTCAAGAACCGGGTTACGTGTTTAATGCGTCGTAGAGTTTCCCTGTCACCTCCTCTTAAGATGATTGTGCACCCCATCTCGCGATTGCAACCCTCGAAACGCATATATGTCTTTCGACGCCCAGGAATAAGAGGATGGTCAAATGTCTGGATACGGAAACGGGCGCAATGACCAAGACGAGGTTCCAAAGCTAGTTTGTCCATCGACGAAAAGACGTCTGCCTGAGTCATGCGCGCGACGAATTGTATAGCAGACGGTTTGACAGACCGTGCGACGGCAATCCCTTGCTCCGCGAGCGCATCGAGGGCTAATCTTGAAACAGACTTCTCGGCTAGGACTACGTGGGGACGATACGCTGCGATGCGGCTGACGAGATTACCCATGTACTCCTTCTCCTGTCGAACTATTTGACCAAAGGGTATGTATTGGCCCTCAACACGGCTGAACTCCAATGGAAACGTTACTAACATGACTCTAGGATGTCGTTGTTGTCGTGTCATGCTCTTGTGGGAGACATTCTTCGTGATGACAGCACCGTCGACGTATTCAGAATCTTTAGGGGCACCTCCGGGAATCTTCTTGATTTTGACATAGCGCCGAACGTCCATATCCGGACCCTGACGGTGAGGAAGTGCAGTAAACGTCAATTCGCGGGCAATCCTTAGAGCCAATTTCAGGAGTGTGTCCTCCCACTCCAAGACGTTGGGGATATTCTCCTTTGTCAGCATCTGCCGGAGCATTGATTGCAGATGGGACATGGAAACCATGTTAAGATCCTGGGCGTATCTTGATAAACACTATTTAGGTCAAAAATAAGGGTAGATAAGATGGGGACATACGCTGTACTTTCGCGTCTAGTGCGCCATCCTGGCTCTCCAACCATCAGGAAGTCTGTGAGCCGGCTTTGGACTCGACTTCGAATGAATGGTGCAGAGGAATCAAAATCAATATAGGAGTTATAGCGGGACCGTGACATGCTCTGTGACCCAGGGCTGTCAGGTTGACGCTCTGGGGAGCTCAATGGGAATTGTATGGAGCTCATCGCACCATTAGGGATGGGAATAGTCGCTGGAAAGTCGAGTGGTGTTTTGGCCCCGGAACCAGTTGGTGGACTATCCCGGGGAAATACGTTCGTAATAATGCTGAGCTCCTTATCATCATCTATGAGGCCGCGCCGGAAAGGAGCAATGGGTTTGGATATCTGGGGGCCCCAGGAATCCTCCTGAAAGTGACCTTGTGGTGTCAATGGTCTGGATGCGAAACTGCCTTCATCTGATCCCGAAATTAGCCTCCTGGGCTCCGCGATGGAAAACAAATTGAACGGTTCATCTGTGCGGCCAAATAACTGGGATGCTGCGAAAGGAGACTGTGAGTATCCCGCAAGACCTATGGCCAAGGAGTCATTTCCAAATTGGTGCGCTGCGAACGGAGAAACGGCGCTCGAAATAGATCGCCTATCGTCGTCATCATCTTCATCTACGCTCGCCAGCTTCTCCAAGCATAAGTTGCATACTCGGATCATACCGTCGTGGCCGAATCGAGAACCCTTGATGATGTTGGAGGCACAGCGAGAGCAAAATATTTGACCTGCCAGACGTGAATTGGAGCAATGTATTATTACAATATACATGGACGAACCGCATATTCGGCAGTGGTGCTTCCGCCGCCAGGCCGTGAAAACACTTTTGCAATCGTAGCACTCCTTGCATGTTTTATCATCCATCCAATAATCCTTTGACAGACCTACGCGATGTGAAACTTTGACAGAGCACATAGTCTTTACGGAGGCATACCTTCTCCTCTAATTCTCCGGATAACTTTGGACACCGAAGCGGAGCGCTTGACACTGACGGACGTTCTGATGCTCCTGGTATCTTCGGGGATTGAGAATCCTGGAATGGTGGTTCCATACAAGCCACCATCCATGTTATCAGATACAGATGTGTTGATAAACGCTCCGCGGGGAAGAGGTAGGTCAAGGTCAGTATTAAAGGAAAGCCCTTCGGACACGACGGGTGTCAGGGATACGAGGGGAGGTGCGGCATGAGATGGGACGACATTCAGTGATATAGGACGGTCGGTGGAAGAGCGTGAAGATTCGTTAGAGGAATGATTCTGAACAACGGATGCGGATGGGTGCTTCCGTTCGACAGGGGCAGAAGTGGGAGGGCCTGCAGCGCCGGGTGCGGCTGTCAAGGGAGGAGCTGACGACAGAGGTGTGGTGAATGTGTTCTTCACTCTAGAGAAAAGAGAGGTCATGAGAGCGTAAGAGGAATGGTCATTCTCGTCCTCTTCAGAGAACGGATTGAATGATGTCAAGCTGGCGATATCCTCCGCCGGGGGTCTGCCGCTAACCTGAGAGGCAGATGATGCATCAGATGGTGGCTCCGATATGAAGGTGATTGCTGAGGGAGAGTCCATCGCATGATTTTGCTCAGGTGTTCGCTGGCAGGGAAGACGGATTGGACATGGCCATACTAACTGTGGAGACAAAGTGGAAACCCGGAATTCGGGAGACGAACGCTGACTAATAAGTGACAACGTGCGAGTTGAGTTGATAATTATCCAAATTCTCAAAGGGAGAAACGCCAATAAAGATGAGCGTGCAATGTTAAAAACATCGCCATTCCCCTCTGTATGACTGAATGATTATTGTCTGTCTCTCAATCGAAGTTGTGTGAAAGAACGCAACAATTTACTTCCGTGCACCGCTTGTGCACGTGACCGTTTGTGATAAGTGGGACAAAGACATGCGGTCTCTTGCTTGCATACCCCCCACGTGCGGACCAAATCACCACTTAACGTTGTTACTTGGGTCTAGTTATCAGTATCCTAATCCTAAAGAGCCATGGATGACGAGGATGCCGAGTACATGCAAGGCAGCGATGATGAGGTTCGTGCATTGTCAAAGTAGCTTGATGCATATTCTCCATTAAAAAGCAGGACTACGGGTTTGACTACTCAGATGGAGAGGGTGCTGACGATGCTGTGAGTGTCGATGTCGAAAACATGTACTACACTGCCAAATGTTTGCACTTGCCATTCTTCATCGTTGTCACACCACTCATCCAGGAACTATAGCGAAGAAAGAGGAGTCCCCTGAACAGGCATTGAAGGAGTTCGCTGCGATCGTGGATCAAGATGAGCCCATGAGTGATTGGTATGCCTCCTAGATGTATTCGCAGCTATCCAACTCAGCTAGATGATGCTTACTAGGGGATTCAAAGCACTCAAACAGTCGACCAAATTACTGTTTCTTGTTCTGCACCGGCCCAACGATGCGCTCAAATCTTACACGCGCCTATTGGCGTATACAAAGTCTACGATAACCCGTAACTACGCTGAGAAGACGATCAATGGCATTCTTGATTATGTGGGCGGTGGCAAGGGTGGACCGGTCGAGGTCACAATACTTGAGAAGTTTTATCAAGCCACAAAGGATGCGCTCCAGGAAGCAAGGAATGAGGTATTAGACCTCGACCCACTCGCTGTCTTTCGCATCTATTGACGCCCTGATAAGCGATTATCTGCGAAAACCAATCTGAAGTTGGCAAAACTTTGGCTAGATCGCGGGGAGTTCATGCGATTGTCGAAGGTAGGTCCCTATGCTTCTGTGTGCTCGAGCCAGTTCCAATCTCCTATTACGCTCAGTTGATTCGGGAGCTCTACGCTGTGACGGAAGCCAGCGCGAGTGGGGAAGATCAATCTCAAAAAGGCACTCAGCTACTTGAGATTTATGCGTTGGAGATCCAGATGCATAATGAAACGAGGAACTACAAAAAGCTGAAGGTATGTGTTCTGTTTACATCTACACAACGCAGAGGGGCATGACCCTGAACCTTCAGGAAATCTACAACGCCTCGAATAATATCCGCTCTGCGATCCCGCACCCGCGTATCATGGGTATCATCAAAGAATGTGGCGGGAAAATGTGGATGGGTGAACGTTGGTACTTTCATCCGTTGTGAGGTTGGATTTGATGAGCTCCTCATTGTAGGTCAATGGAACCGAGCGAGTGAAGACTTCTTCGAATCTTTCCGCAATTACGACGAGGCTGGTTTACCGCAGCGCATTCAAGTGCTCAAGTATCTTGTGCTAGCGA
>Ga0307510_10001147_pt1 | contig 28489 bp, 13 predicted proteins | sample 12_EM_MG_FD_207224 | JGI IMG/M metagenome (GOLD analysis project Ga0307510, IMG submission 207224) | Populus trichocarpa ectomycorrhiza microbial communities from riparian zone in the Pacific Northwest, United States - 12_EM | ecosystem: Host-associated > Plants > Roots > Unclassified | place... | reverse complement strand
AAAAAATTAATTTTAATTGACTTGTTAGTTGATTTGAAGATAATTATTACCCTTGAAAAACAAAAAATAATAAGGAGAGAAAAAAAAACTTAGTGTATCTTTTTAAAATTAAGTTTTTTTCTAGGATGAAAAAAATCCTTTAGTTATAAATAAAAATAATAATTATAGCCATATACGTTTAGCATTCGTGATTGTAAGAACCTTTTGAGTCTCCATAATTTACCTGAAGCTTTTTACATAATAATAAAATATATTTGATGAAAACATTCATTGTAAAATTAAAAATTTCACCGTATTTTTAAATACAAGATTTAATCAAGTTATTTTTTTAATTAAATTCAAACTTAAAATTCAGACCGGACAAGATTAGTCTAAAATACAAGACACCGAACATAGTTTTAAAACTTGGAATGGTTCACCAGGTTATTCTAGGACCCGACTGAACTGAGACATGAATTGATAACTTCAACTGTTTGAATTAAAATCCAGTTATCAGTTAGTTTAATTTTTTAAATCAAAACAATATTAACTTATTTTTTTCAAAAAAAAAATTGAGATTCAACCCTCTAGATGGGGTTTTAACACCGCTGGCATTAGGAGTGAGCAAAAAAACCAAAAAACCGAGCCAAATCAGTTTGAACAAGTTTTTGTCCTAAAAAACTAAACCGAACCGAACCGAAACCGGTCGGTTTGAACTAGTTTTGCTTTTTTAAAAAAAAAATTTAATTTAATTTTTTTTTTTTATAAAAATCAAACCGGAAAATAACCACCCCTGGCTGGCACTAACCTAAGAACGAGGTAACATTAAACACATGCTACAAAAATGCCGTCTTGTAACTGGTTGGTTTCTTACTCGTTTACTGATCAAAGGCTAGAATCAATTTACTCGTTTTGTGTAATATTTATGATGTGATGTGATGTGATGCCTGATGAAAATGATTGATGAGGATCTACATTAACGTCGTGGTCGTAGTCCACACGTTATCTTTTTTTAGTGGAGTGGAGTAGGAGGAGATGCTAATTGTCATATCATCATCATAATCTATCCTACCTTTTCTAAACACCTCTTAAACATAAATTATTAGAATAAATAATTTCTAAATTAGGGATTAAGAACCATGAAAAAACACTCAACATATTTTTAAATTAGAAATTAATAATTATGGAAAACAAATAGTATGCTATTTATTTTTAATAAAATAAATTCAAGTACGAGTAACTCCAATATCTTAAATAGTGTTACATTACTATTTTTAAATAAAAGAAGAATAATTAACACATATGAGGTATATTTATTTATATTTCATGTCTGGAAAAAAATAAAAATTCATTCTAAAATTAATGTAAATATAAGTTTGTTGTTATTTACCTTTTTTTAATTAAATATTTTTTATTAATTTATCCCTACAACATAATTCCATACTTTTTATTTGGGGTGAGCAAAAAACCCGATTAAACCGAGAAAATTAGAAAAAAAAATAACAAAAAAAACCGAACCGAACTCAAACCGAAAAAACCCGAGCCAAACCGGTTAGAACCGGTTTTTGTCCAAAAAAACTTATTTGAATCAAAACCGATCGGTTTGAACTGGTTTCGTTTTGGTTTCTTTTTTAAAAAAAAATTTCAATTCAATTATTTTGTTTTATAAAAACTAAATCGAATAAAAAATATCACCTCTATGTTTTATAGCTTTCTATAATCTGTAAAAAGAGCGTACAACAAAGGGATTAGGGAAATAAATAAATAAAAGAAGGCAAAATGTAGGCTCAAATATAAATATATAAAAGTAGGTTTGCCAAAAATGAATAATAAAAGTAAGTAGCTGTTGCTTCGAAGAATGTGAAGCATTGTTGGCCTTCCAGGTAGATGCACCCTTTAAACGACTGCCCTTGGATACTTGTTAAATTACTGAAGATGCCATGAAGCCGCGTCTCCTGACGCGCTCCTCGTTTTGCTGATGGTTACGCATGACGGCAGCTGCTCCCGCTACATTTATTTGAATGTCAACTACTTCTTTTATAAAAAAAACTTTATTTTATAAAATAATTTATTGAATACAAGTTTTATTTTCTTGAACTTTGAAAAGTTTAGCATTCAACTCTTTGAAGAAAATAAATACCATGAAATCTTACATAATCTGAGAAATGTTGAATGTGACATTGGTTGTATCATCCATAAAATTATATTTAAACATGTCTTTTCACTATAAAATTAAGCATAATTTGATAATATAATTAATATAAAAAGTTAAACATTGTTCCATAGCTTGATCAATCAATTGATTGGTCATGCTATCAACTATATACAAATAAATTAGTAAATTTATTTTATTTAAGATTTAAGATTTAAACTCTAAAAGTTTAAAAAAATTACAATTTTACTTAATAGGCAACTTCTTAATTTTTATATTGATATACTTAAATTAAAAATATTACTCATGGAAGTATTATAAAAAAAGTTAATTAGTAAAAAAAATCAAGGGAAGTCCATGTTTTTTTTTTTTTAATCTCTAACTCATGATTTTTATTATTATTATTATAAATGGAAAGTCTTAACAGGAATTGTTTTTAAAGAAGAAAGAACGTTAATATTAATAATGTTCTTATGGTCTCTTGATTCCATGTTATCAACAATCAATATTCAATCAACCAAACCCTAATCCATCTCAGAATGATCTCTTCGTTAAATCTTTACTTCAATCAATTAATAATGTTATTTTTTTTTTGTGGAAAACATAATTATTAATTTACTTAAATACCTTACAAGTTCTAAGCCTTAGTTATATACCCGCGAATTAATTATTTTAAGGTCAACAACTACTCATAGCACCGTAGAAGAATTCAACAACTTTGCTCATAATTTTTTATATATTTATTTGACCACGTTATCATTATGTTGAAAATAAATAATTTAGTCTAATTAAAACCCATGATTATATTGATTGCACTTAATTCTAGGGTTTTTCCTCCTATCAATTCATATGTCACCTTGCAAGTTAGCATTGAAGGACGTTCCCTCCTTCCTCTTGAAGATTTAAGATATAATTTTAGTGAATTCAAACGATTTTCTTGACTGGTTTATCTCGAGTTGGTGAGACTTGACAACACTCAATAACACGTTAGCATTTATTAGATTTGAATTGGGTTTATATATATGCATGCAAATAAACATAATTTTCTTTCAACGATGAAGTAATTTTCGATCATGATACCTAATTAATCAGTTTAACACCAATAATTGTTTGAATTACTCGTACCCTTACTCACGTTATTTCTACTACTGAGTCTTAACGTCTACGTACGATGTTGAACAATGTAAAATGGGTATCAAAATTGATCAATTAGACGGTAGAATACGTAACGCTAGACATTAATATTGACAAGCACGACCTAATTTTCCATTTCAAGAACTCTACTCGCTCTGAAACCCGACAGGAAGACAGCCTCCCCCAGGGAATCTAAGTGAAGACAAGGAAGACAAAGAGTATCATAGTATGTGTGCTTATCGAAGTGGGCATGCGGTGCAAACCTCAAGCACAACAAGCCAACATTTGTGGCAGGATGGTTCAGTCCATATATATGCCCAACAAAACAAAGCTAACAAAACCCCATAAGCTCCCCTAACTCACACGCAGAGAAGAAGTTTCAGATATCTACTTCCATATGCCCAATGGCGGCAACAAATCCCAAGAATATTCCCATTTCAATACGTATTTTTTAACCATGCTGTACATGTATACCACCATTCTTGACCAAGTTGTAAGGATTCATTCATTCTCTAAAGTACGACAGCCACTTGAATCCTTCACGTTAGAAAATACAAGTTATAATATTTTTGTAACATTTATGATGTTCTAGAATTTGTTTTCCTATATTAAAATTAATATTTTTTTTCAAGTTTAACAGCTTGATCATATCCGAGTTTGTATTTTCTTTTTTGAGAACTACTTATTGTATTTGAATACAAAATAATTGTGGGTTGTTACAAGCCATAAATATAATATAATATTATAATATAATATAAGCTCGTTAATTCTAAGGAATTCTTGCAGTCCAATCATCACTCTTTAGTCTTTACACGTTTGGTTGGTACTAATGTAAATAAATAAAATTCGAGGGGCATTTGTTATTCACGTTGGACCATAAAATGCCAATAGATTTCCTCTTCCTTCAACCGCGGTTGCTGCTCTTTGCTAGCTGTACAAGAAAGAATCAAACACAAACTGAAAACCTGAGAAAGCTTTGGAGAGTTTAAGGTGTGCAAAGTAAATTCATCATTTCATTCACACCAAAAATATATATATACATACTCGTCATTTCATTAAATGTGGTGATTAAGTATGATTTTCTTGATGGGTTCTGTCTTAAATTGAGCTTGTTATGGTTCTTTTTGAGGTTCCTGTTTGTTAACTGATGTTTTGGATGAATTTGAGGTCCAAGTTCATTTATTTTTTAGAATTTATGAGTTTAAGGATGTGGGTTGGTGTTAGAATTCATGGAAATGACTTTTCTTTTCTTGTTTGAATTGAAAGTTAGCATCTTTAAGGGGAGATATAAAATTTAGTTCTTGTGGTATAGCTGTACGCATCCTTTGAAAAGTTTTACTACTTGTAGATATGTATTGACTACCATGGATTTTAGCTATTTAAGGAGTGGAAAAGGCATGTTTAGGTTGCTTGATTGTGCTTGGAAATTAGTGCTTTAAATTGTTGAAAGATTAATTAGATTTGTCACAGAATGCATTCAGTCTGTTTGTTATCACAGGAAATTTTATGGCTTATTAATTTTGTGACCTTTTTTGTTGGTTTTTGATTTTATGCTTTGTCATCTGGGAATGGATTTTTTTATTCCTTTTTTTTTCATTTTATTTTTCTGGTTTGTGTGTTGGTTTGTCCACTACAAGCACTTTTTGGCTTTTAAAGTGCCTTTTCTGCTTCTTCTTCTTCTTCTTCATACTCGGTTGCTTTCGGTGTTTTCATTGAGTGAGTTGAATTAGTTCTAAAAGTAACGGTTTAAATTCTAGGTAACACAATGGAATCTTTTTTTTCGGTTGACGATATAGCTTCTGATTCTAAGGATGGTCACTTTTAGCGGTTGTTGATGATCAATTATCATTATGGAATATATTTTTTTCCCATTTATTTATTTTTTTCGATATGGAGAAGCATGTGTTTATGAATCAGTTTTCATTTTCTTTTGGATCTACATGTAGTTGATCATGCTTCTGCCAAACTCGATGTCTGTTCTTACAAGATTTGCGTATTTCTTCGTTGCTGCTTTTAAATTATTCTGCAATAGTGGGTTGAACTGCATAGGTTGATTGATAGCAGAAACCGGTTTAGGGAGAAGGGATTCATAAGCCCCACTTCTAAATGGTAGATCTTGTATTTGTTCTCAGATTTTTTTTGCTTTTCCACTTTGTTTTCTACGGAGTTTGATCGAAAAGCTTTTTTTAAAAAAATTGATTGCTCAATTATCCTATTTTGTACTGATAGAATAGTCATTACTTAATTCTCTCCAGAAATTTTTGCATTCGTATTTCTTGGACATGATATACCAAAAGCTAGAATTTATTTCGAAACAAAGATGTAATTTTCTTGCTTCTTGAAATCTTTTTTCTTTGCTGTTTCCGTCAACGAAACTGTCAATGATCTGTTTTTTCTCAAGTCTGTTTCTTGCTCGTTCATACTCCTCGAGGATTGACTGACTTTATGGTCAATTGTTTTTGTATTTTTTAGTACTTTTTTAAGTGACTATGGCCATCTACTTTAGAAGTCAAAAGGAAGGGAAAAAATGATACAGAGCATTGATTTTGCTCTTTTCTGGTTGTCATTGATGATCAAATTCGATTATTTTTATTAAAAGTTGACGGATCAGGTCATCCCGGAGATGCAATGACCCACAAAGCGACTTCGCTCCTTAGTATTATCAGCCCCAATCCAAGTTAGGACTTCCTCACTTCTTTCACGTACCTGCTTGTACAGGTTGCCTTGTTGCCAAGTCCATGATTGTGCTAGGGTTTCATTTTCTGTTTAATCTGGTCACTTATTTGTACCATTTACCAGGTTAATTTGGGCCCTTCGTAATTTTCTTGGATGGTCTTTCTACGTATAGTGATTATCACCTGCTCTCACTTGTCTGCTTCTTTTTTAATTAACTTTTCTGTTGTCAATACGCACTGATCATGTGTTGTGTCCTTGTAACAGATTGTGGTGGTCTTTTAATGCATTGCCGAGGATAAGGATGCATTTTGGACAGCAAAAAGTTTTGTGGTGACGAGTGAATTTAGACTTGGCAGCTGCCTCGCTGTTTATAAGTGTTCAGTGATTATAGCATGTGGCATTCCAAAAGTCATTGCGTTGCCAAGTGAAGGTGACAGTTCTGATAGAAAAGGCTAGTTATCAATTCCACGATCTCTTGTCTGAGCTAAGCCCACCAGTGAACTAGTTCTAGATGCAAACCTCTCAGAAACACCGATCAGCTGGCATCCATGGGTTTTACCACCAGCCAGTGCAAGAGATTGATCCATATGGTTTGTCTCATATCCAAATTTTAGACAAGACTCTGTATTCAGATGCTGGAAGCCAAGGAACCAGTGTTTCCTTTGAGACATGTCTAGGACAATTCTTCACCCTGGAATCATCCTCAGCGACTGCTGGTTTCGTTGTCTATGATTCTCCTGCTGCCAGCATCTCATCCAACAGAAGCCCCTTTTCATCCCAGGGTTCACATTCATGCATTTCTGATCCTCGTCATTCCCCTGAAAATATGTATGGATCTCCTTTGAGTGGATCTTCCTCTGCTGATGACGGCAATATACTGAGGCAGAAATTGAGGGAGTTGGAAATTTCATTGCTTGGGCCTGAATCTGATATTACTGACAGCGGCAGTTTTTGCTTTGTGAGTGGAGGATACCAAGCAGAACCATATGCAAGTTGGGACTGGAACCAAATGATGGAAATGATCCCTAGGTTGGATCTTAAGCATGTGCTCCTTGCCTGCGCTGATGCAGTATCAAATGCTGATATACAAAGATCAGCAGGTCTAATGCATGTTTTGGACCAAATGGTGTCAGTCTCTGGAGAGCCAATCCAGCGGTTGGGTGCTTATATGTTGGAAGGGCTTAGGGCAAGGTTGGAACTCTCAGGAAGTAAAATCTACAGAGCCTTGAAGTGTGAAGCACCAATCAGCTCAGATCTGATGACTTACATGGGCATTCTCTATCAGATATGCCCTTATTGGAAGTTTGCATACACATCGGCTAATGTTGTCATTCGAGAAGCTGTAGAATACGAACCCAGAATTCATATCATCGACTTCCAGATTGCACAGGGAAGCCAGTGGATTCTTCTAATGCAGATGCTTGCTTGCCGGCCAGGTGGACCCCCAGCAATTCATATAACTGGCGTTGATGATTCTCAATCAGCTGATGCTCGTGGTGGAGGACTTGATATTGTGGGACAAAGGCTATCAAAAGTTGCCGAGTCCTGCAATGTGCCATTTGAGTTCCATGATGTTGCCATGGATGGTTGTGAGGTTCAACTGGAACATCTTAGGGTCCAACCTGGGGAAGCTGTGGTTGTGAATTTTCCGTACGTGTTGCACCACATGCCTGATGAGAGTGTGAACACATGGAATCACAGAGATAGATTGATAAGGATGGTGAAGAGTTTGTCACCAAGGATCGTGACCCTCATCGAGCAAGAATCCAACACTAACACCAAACCATTCTTTCCAAGATTCATCGAGACACTAGATTATTATGCAGCTATGTTTGAATCTATTGCCGCTGGTAGCTCTATGGACTTCAAGCAGAGGATTAATGCAGAGCAGCAGTGTGTGGCTCGAGACATTGTCAATATGATCGCTTGTGAGGAAGCTGAGAGGGTTGAACGGCATGAACTTCTTGCGAAGTGGAGGTCTCGATTTACCATGGCAGGATTTAATCAGTACCCACTGGGCTCTTCAGCGACTACTGCCGTTAAAGATTTGTTGAAGGAATACCACATGGACTATAGTGTTCAGGAGAGAGACTGGGCTCTTTACCTTCGCTGGCGAGATAGAGACATGGCAACTTCTTCTGCCTGGCGGTGAAAACCGAATAGCTTCAGCTCCTTAAATGTAATCTGTAAATGTAATCTTACCCTTTTTTTTCTCATTTAGAGAACGATCAGTAGTGATGTTATCATTCTCATAGAAATGGGATTAGCTTTTTTTGGGAGAATACAGCTAGTGTTGAGACAACCTCAAATCATTGTACATGTCCACCATGGAATGAAACAAGAGTAGGTCTGTGTTATTTGCAGTCTCGGAGTTCAAAGTATGCACTTTTTGAACATTGTTAAGAACATAAATGATGAATTTGCTAACTTTTCATTTTGAGATGCATTTTGTTCTCAGTGTCCAGGTATGAAGAATGGACCAATCTTGAATTCATAGTTATTAGACTCGGCATGGTGGTGGTATCACAAGTGTAGCTCGGACTAAGTTTTTTTTCGAATCGAGTTGGGATCCCAACCCGCAACTTGCCACTCCGATCAATTCCCTTGTACAACTCTTCTCAAAATTAATTGTGGTTACCACATAAAAAAAATGGTTAAAACAATAATTTTTTTTAAAATATTATATGAATTACACGTGAATTTACATCTATTCCAAATCCAAAGAGAACACTGGAATAAGACTTTATCTTTTCTTAAATTGTTTTGGGTTTTATAAATTATTTTAAAATTTAATTTAGAATTGAATCAAGACAAAAACTGAATAACGAATTAGAAAAGTCTACTTAAAAAAAAATTAAAATAACAATATTTTGACAATTTCTTTTTAAAAAATCAATGAATTAATGTCTCAGTTTTATTTATGTCATGTCTAAGTTAATTAGATCACAAGATTAATCAAGTGTTTTTTTTTAACCCAAATAAATTCAAGTTTCTGATCAGCCTGGCCTGTCTGAATTTTAAAACAATGGTTTCACATGACAATGGCCCATATTACCCCGTCCTCATTAGATGCAAAAGGAATCGATTGATTAGGCCTAAATTATGCATCAAATTACCCACTGATTTGGCAAAATTTGGTATTAACAATTCACCACACAACCCGGTCGAAACAAAACAAGAGCAACCTCAAACCTTATTTATCACTCTCTTCGTCTCTCTCTCTTCTCCTCTCTCTCTTACAAATCAAGAAGACAAGTAAATCTTGGCTCCGACATTATAAAGATCACATTTTTAAGGTTAGTTTGACAATTTTTTTGCATTGTTTTTTTGTTTTCTTGTAATGTTTATCTTGTCCTTACAGTGCTAATCATGAGATTACTATGATCTATTGGTTTCTTAATTGGATGAAATGAGTTATGGGTTCTGTTTTTCATGAATTGTAGATGATAGTGTTGTTCCAGTTTTTCATCTGGAGCAAGAAAATGTGAAAGTTACGGTCTTTAATACGTTATTTTTTGTTGCATATTGAGGTTGTTTTTGGATTTTTAATGCTTGAATTTTGATGCCGAGGAGATTTTGAGTAATGGGTTGGTGGTGGTTTTGATTATAGGTTTATAAAGCTTGTTGCTTTATGTATCTGGGTTGGTAAAGAAATTATCTTTTTTGGTTTATTTTGTGTTTTGAGTGCTGAATTATTGGTTCAGATTGTGGGTTCATTGAGTTTTTTTATGAAATAATTGAAGAATATGAAGGAGTTAACGGAAAGAGCAGTGTTGAGGAATTTGCAAAAGGAGCAAGAAAGAGAAAGGCGGCGATTACGAGACAGACAAAGAAGGCAATCAATGAGTGTTGAAGAGAGAGAGAATCATCTTGCAAGACGACGTAGAAACTATCAGTTGAGGAGAGAAAGAGCACAAAATGTGAGAGAACCTCAGATCAATCAATCCGGTCTTGTGGATAGTGATGAATCGCCTATGCTCCTGAGTGATGAAAATCATCAAACAGCTATCTCGGTTCCTGTCCAATCTAATGGTGTTTGTCATGCTGATTTGGATCAAAGACAAGGAAGTTTTAATGCAGGCAATGCAAATTCCGTGGGTGAGGCTTGTCATTTTTGTAATGCATTTGATATGAAGGCAGCTTGATACTTACTAATAGATTTTTTTAACAGGTTTAGAAGTTCCAGCGCATAAATTAGCTAAATTACCTATAAGGTCACGTCTAAACCATATAAAACACCTTGCTCGGTCACTGGTTGATACCCTGGATATTGGTGATACTCACAAAATTCCAGCAGATTTGACGATGAAGGGGGAGACAGCTTCCAATTGTAAGCTTAAATATTGTTATTTTCATTTGATCCTGTATCATAAATATTTGTTCAAAATTGCTTGCTAATCGAGTGTCTCATGTGAATCAAATTGTTTGTCAATCGAGTGTGTCCAATGTTGGTTATAATAGAGACATTTATGTATGTTCCACCTTCTTATTGAAACCTTGGTTCAGGCACACCTCCAAAAGCATTACGATTGAATCGTGTTAAGCATCTTGCACGTGTGTTAAGCTCTGATATAACAACGACAACAGCTCAAAATCACAATCGTGAAACAGATGGTAAGAAATACATATTAAAGTTAGCTATCTTTTTCTGAGTCTGAATCAAGGAATTCTTTATTCCAGGAGAACATAATCTGCCAAGGGGAGAACATCTGATGAACAGCAATCTGCCAAAAGTTGTTCAGACTAACAATGTCAATGGTGGAGAGGAATGACTCTGCCCCAATGGTAATAATCATGAATATTTGATTTGTTTTAACATAGTACTTGCAGCTTATGGCACACTTTTCATATACAAGAGAATAATGACTAGAGATTTAATGAGTTTTTACCTATTTATTTCACTATAGTTTCTCCCCGGGGAATTGAAGAAAATGAAGCTTTTTCTCAGCCACACACACAAGGGATGGAATTTTCCAAGCTCCACCTTAAAGTTTCTCAAATCGAATATAATGTGAGTTAGAATATGTTACTAATCTTTATTAGGCTTGTATCTACTTGATGTTGTCTTGCTGTAACTAAAAGAACAATGACTAGCTTTGCTTTTGTTGTGCATATTTAGGTGACTCAATACTTTATAATGCAATCATTTTGCTATTAATATCCGCTTTCTTTTATCTATGATCATTTGGACCTCAGAAAAATTTTCCATGGATGATTGCTGCGATTTTTACTGGAAAGTTTACTTGCAGTGCGTTTCCTAATTTTAAAATGGTTTATTAATTTATCTTACACACTTAACAAGATCTGGAGAATACCAAAAAAACAGGATGGTGAAGCCTTTGTAGTACTTCCCATGCAGTGAACAAGATCTTGAGTTTTGTCGCGCGTGCATGCACACACGTGCCCGCATACAGACACTAGTCAAGTCGACTGCCCTTCATTGAAATGGTTCATGTCTGTTGCGAGCGCAAAAACCATCAAATGAATGTGCCGGCTCAAAGAATAAGGGTTGAGCTTATGTGAGGATGAGATGGATTAATTAGCCAGCTGAAACATTAAAGGGTGAAGGGATGGGTTGTGATTTCTCCCTTTTCCATTCTCTGCATGTGATTGATCATATGACCTAATGATTAACCGCACCTTTCTACACACACATATATAGTTACAGATACAAGGCTCTTGCTGTGTTGAGTAGGATTGGTAGTTTTTGAGTTTTCAAATTGCAAAATGGATTAATTAATTTACAGATAAATTATACTAAAAATTCAATAGAGGGTTAATGAAAGAAAAAACAAAAGAGAGTGGGAACAATCATATAAAAGCAAGTTATCTGTTATAAAATTCTTTAGTGGTTCCATGAACTTGATTATTGACGCCTACATGTTTAATTTTCAACATCTCTTTAAATCCGTAGTTGTTTGGGCAGCTCTTGTTAGAGACTTGTGCCATAGTGAGTATAGTAAGTTCATCAATTCTTCTCCTTCTCGACTCACCATACTACTGTTTTTCTTGTTATCCTGTAGATCGAGGACAGAGGAAGCAAAGGACGCTGCAAAAGAGCATTGTAGATAACTATTTAAGATGGAGTTGGTGGATTTTAGATTAGAGGATAGTATAAAAAGCTTAAAACTGGAGCTGGATTTTGTCCCTAGCAGCTGGGGTGCATTTCTTCTTTCTTTTTTTTTGGTTGAGGATATTTAGAAAGAAAAATGTTCTAGAAGCCTTAAACACCATCTTCATGTATGTTTTTACTGTACTAGGATTTGATTTGCAAACCCCGAATTCGGGGTGCATTGATTTTTTTAAGAAAATATTGTTGTCATGTAGTTTTGGCCTTTGCTCTTGTCTTGTTTCTAGGCGATGCATGTCTTTGTTTGCCCTCTTTGTACAGGCTACAAATAGCACTTAGAGCTTCATTTTCCCATGTATATAGGTAGTCTTCTTACAAACGATAGCTGCCTGTTAGGATTGTCATTAACATGACCCATTGCACTTCCCTGGCCATGAAATTTTTTATTTTTGATTTTGATATTTACAATTAGCATAGGAGAGTCCTTTTGAGCCACCACAGCAAGTTCTTCATGACTTCAAGGGGGCATCCCTTTTTTTCAGGTAGAGTTGGTGATTCCAAAGAATCAGAGACTCACAAGGATAGGACTTGAATCCATGTCCTTCGCATATCCTAAACTTTAACCACTTGTGCTGACTATTGAGGGTTAATGATAAAGAAGGAAGTTTTGTTATGCTAACTAGCACATCCCAACTCTTCTCCAGCAGCTTTTTTATTGCAGTAAATCAAGGATATCGAAGCAAAGAACTTGCGGTTCCGTTTCAAGCATCTATGAACTCCTCAACATATTCGAAATTCTTTGCCCACATAGTTGCACAAGCTAGACCCGTAGTTGTCAGATGCAGTCTAAAACCCGGGTTGGCTAAGTCCACTTTTGGGTTGACAAATTAACCCGAATCTATTTTAAATCGAAGCCGTTTCTAGTTTATGTCTTTAATAAAATGATATTGTTTTGGATAAAAATTAAAAAAATAAAAATTATTAGAGTTTGTGTGATTTGTCAAATTATTTAGGTTTGACAAGATCAATTTTCAAGATTTACAAATAAATCCGGCCAAAGTTTGAGCTAAATTACCATATCACAAAATTAACTCATTGAGTTTAATAATGATAGATAAACTAGGATTCCCTCCGACTTTTGTCAAGGAAACAATTTCTTTTAGTAGACATGGATTGCTGCTCTCCACCCAACCTAGCCAAACTTTTTTTTGTGAACTCCTAAAACAAGTGGTTTTGACAATCTTTCCATATCTTTTAAAGTTCTTAGCATTCATGATGATGGTTCCTCTTCGAATCACAATTCCTTGGAGCGGTTTTTCAACTATAGCTCAAGAAGTTATGGATGCTATACCAAGATATGGAGCTGCACTCATGAATCTGGACAGGATTTCTTTCGAATACTACACCTAGAATAGTTTGGCAAATCAAGGAAACTCATTATTGGTCAATGAAGCTAACTTTGCACCACAACGAGAGGGAGATGCTTCTTCTTTGAAGTCAGTAATCAAAATCCTTTCTTTGGTCCATCGAATCAACCAGGGCCTTCTAATGTTTGGTCTCATATTGATTTCTTGCCAAGCTATGGTTTTCTTACTGATCAGGTTATGAGTGAAGAACTTGCAGACCTGCTGCAGCTAAAGCATCCTAGGATTATAAGAGATGTATTTGTAAAGGTCTCATCTTTTCCCTAATGAAAGACCGTTATGGATGGCACGCCTTTATACATTGATTAAAGCTTGGAAGAATCATCAACTTGAACTTATTGAAGAAAGATCAGCTTAAACTCCAACTTGTTTCTCGACATAGCAATATGTAGAGTCGGGTAAATCCTATATTCCCATAACATTTTAACAAACAATCTTCTATGTCTTTCATGTTTATCTTTATTATAAACTCATTGCTTGGCAATCTGGATAGGTCAGAGGCAGTTTGGAGTTATATTACAGTGCCTAGATGTCCTTCAACTCGAGCAAAATGAGGTAAATTGATGCTCTCCTTTTGAGGTCTTCTTCTTATGACATAGAACATATAAGCTGAAACTTAATAGATGTGATCCTGCAATATCTTGTATCTTAGTCTTCTTAGCAGATTCAATCCACAATTACAATGAAAAGAGCCAGTGATGGTGTGATTGCATTCGGACACTAGCAGCTAATTGTTCCTCTTGGTTCAAGTATTTCCCAGTTAATCAAATGTACTTTCATGTTAAACATAATACAACCCTTACGCGTTGTCAGACAGCATACTGAATTTAGCACAAAATTATGTGTATTTGATGTTAAACAGTCCACATCACCCTTTTCTGAAAACACCTTGATCTGTCGTTTGTTGTCTTAAAGTCTGACTGTTGTTTTGCAAAAACACAATTTGCGTAATATGATTACAGTTGCTATTTAGACAAGCCATGGAGTATTGTCCGAAGTTGGCAATGGATCAACGAGGATGTGTCTCCTTGAAACCTTTCATCCTCCACAGCAAAGGTTACTACAAGAACGCACTTCTAGAACTCATCTGCAGCCATGGAGTATACCTCTCACAAGACCCTCTAAGGTAAGAATAATTTCTGTCCTACAAAGTATGGCACAGTTGTATGCAAGGATAACACATATACTATCCAATTATCCTCTGATTTTGTTTTACAATTCCAATTGACGGTGTAAATTAACAGGTCATGTCATACACCAGCACTCAACACATCTATTGGAATCATAACACAAGGAAACTTCCATAGCAGTTGAGTTTGATTAATGTTTTATGATAGAAACGATAGATACAGGAAAACAAAAAACAAAATAAATATATTTTTGAGATAGTAAAAGAATACATCTCTTTTATTTTTACTTTTTGTTTTTTTACTACGAGATACTAACTAAACGCAAATGAGACTAATATGCTATCATAAATTGAAAGTAGAACATCTAATTTCATTGAAAAAGAACAGAAAAATGACACTCTTAAACGCAATCAAGCATTTGTTCACCACTTAAGAGTTAAGATCATTAGAGAGTATAAAACTGTATTTTCTAGTTCATGACCTTTGTTTATGAAAAATGAGTTGGGCCCTGAAAAAAGGGGTACCAGATAGTAATAACCAGGCCCATCGTTGGCTAATGCAAGCTAGAAAACCTCACGACACTCTGTCGGCTATCTTCTAACCCTCACATCACCATCAGCCGCACGATATCCATCCAACAGTCCAGATTAATCCACAAACCTCTATAAGTTGTCCCAGCCACTAGGGTTTTAGTCATCTACTCATCTTTACATTGCCTTCTCTGCCTGCCTGCCTCTCAGCTGCAGCCTCTCTCGCACTTGCTTTCAACTTCTTTTAGCTTCATACACTTCAAAGTTCTGATCTTTTTTTCCTGATTTTCAAAACAAAACCCAGTTCTTTGTTTCCATTACTTAGCACGTTAAGAGTTCAAAGATCTGACTTTTATGCTTGATAGACTTAAAAGGTTTAGACTTTTTACTGTTTGCTAAATACCAGTTCGTTTTTTTTTTGTTGATTAGCACTTGAAAACTTCAAATATTTAATCTTTGTTAGTTTTATGAAATTTGATTTTGTAAATCAAAGTCGTGTTCTTATCCTATTCTTTATTATTCTTGTTTAACTCTTAATCATGTTTTTTTTTGTTAAACGTGACGGGGATTTTTACTTCAAATCCTTACTATATAATTGGAGCAAACGATTTAAATCAATGTTTGTATATTCCAAAGTAAAACGTCACAAAGAAAATCCCAGGCATGTCGAGGTCCTCCACCGCGAGCTCCTCCGTGTAATGGGATGGTCTCATATTCCATTGCCTTGTGTAGCGGCGTCGCTGCCATTACAATTTGGGACTGGCCATGAGGCAAACATTTATATTTATAATTGTCTTTTTTCTATACTTAATGTTAATTAGTGTGTTGCCAATGATGAGAATTAACACCATATTACCATCTTTCGGGACTGAATGGCTTTTAAAGCCTTGCTGACATTCTGCAATTCTGAGGCATTATTATTTTTACTTATTAACAGTTTTTGTTCTTTATTTTTCTCTTGTTTTCCCTTATTTTAAATCAAGTTATCTTAGATTTGCCATTATAAGACTGCTTTGGATCATTTTGAGATTTGGGCTCGCGAGGCTAAATTTTAAAAGGGCACAGGACAGAGTTCGGCTTTGTAATCGGAGAAGAGATGTGTTTATTACATGGCTTTCATACAAGTAATAATGTGTTTCATGGAACCTGTCTTGTTCAACAACAAAATGGACTACCTACTTAACTATTCTATTGAACCTAAAAGAATTAAGAATTTTAATGCAATATTCAATGACTTTGAAACTGGACATTGAATTTTGAATTTTAATAATGGAAGAAGGTTAAACAAATATTTAATTCAATGATATTAATGTGCTATATCAATGGAGATAGGGAGAGTTCAACACTTGAGAGTTTGGATGGGCAACATCCTCATAGAGAATTGTGTATGTGAGGCCTGTGGCTGAAGTGCCTTGTCCAGCAATTCGAGAGACCATCGGCATCTGAGCTTCTCGAGCATCCTTTATTTGATTAAACCAAAATCTGGAATGTTTTCAACAATCAGCTAAGATATAAAGATCAGTTCCTCTCCAAGACAATGGTTGGTCTGGTACCTTTGGTGCCTAGAATTTCATCTGGTGTCCTGTTACAAGACAAGAGAAGACAGGAAAACTTAGTAACATACAAGAAGGGGGAAAACAGAACAAAACAAAAATAGAGATTATGAACATTAGCCAAATCAAAAGGTTTAGTTATAAGTGGTTTAGACGAGCCCTTAGAAAGGGGTCTTTCCTCCTACAATATTTGGTGCCTTTTTTTCTTCTCCAAAGTATTTAGGTAGAGCAAAACAGGAAAGGCAATTGAGGAATTGCATTCTGCCTACCCTTTCAAAGGCGAATAGAGCATTCAAGAAAGGCAGTCACTTACTAACTAAAACACAGAGAAAGGAGAGATCCTGCTGAAACAGCCTAGACAGTAGTCCATATAAATACTGCAAAAAATGAACAAATAATTAAAATAGAAAAGGAAAAGAAAAGAAATCTATCTAAGGCAAAAGAAATGAACCAAAACGAAAGGAGTATAACTTCAAGTTTCTTCAGAAAGCAGCAAGTTGAGGTTGTTATCCAACTGATGTCCAATAACCAAGGAAATAAAGAAAAATTACGTTCAAAGCATATAAAGTCTTTCAGTACTATTGCATACACGCAGCGCTCATAAAACAATTATCTAGTATAAAAGAAATTTATTAGTTGTAAGAACAGCTTGACTATAGAAATATATCCATCCAAGTTATTCTGATATTTAAAAATTTAATTGTCTCCTTTCTTTGTACGGAATGCGCAACTAAGACTTAAAACACAGCTTTAAAGGATTATGAATGGGGGACTACCAAGTACCAAAGACAAAAATGATAAGCAAATTGTTTGGCAGTAAATAAAACAAAGAGATGAATATGGCATCTTCACCTTGAGTTTGGACTATTAAAGATTTCTGTTGGCAGACATTATTAAGGTGAAGCCTTCCACCTCAATAATTACTGGCTCAAACTAGTACCTATCTCCTTTACTTGTATCCAGCCAAAAATCCCACCAGCAGGCAAAGCATGAACCCTTTGACGTTCAAAAAAATCCAAAAGTGAACAAAACACAATATGATCACTACAAAACGAACGCTCATTTCTTTCACCAAAGATTATTTCCAGAGCCCATAAATTATAATCCCAGCGATTCTTAGCAGCCAATGGCCTATCCAAGCAGAAATTCTGATGTCCCAACTGGGACATGTTTCTTTTAGATTATAAAGTAGGCCAAACAAGATTCCATCTTTCAAGAGCAGAAGCTACCTTTCTGTCACGAAAACTGAGCATAGGTGATGGTCTGACCCTCTGAGTTACTTTGTTTACCGAAATTGTAAACCAAGATATTCCATGTCACATCATTAGGTACAAAGCCATTCTCAACACCTCTATAGAGAAGAAAACATGCATCATCAAATGCTCCCTCTCTACAGAGCCAGCAAATCAGAGTGTTGTATGTAATAGAATCAGGTTGTATTCCTTCAGCCTGCAATTTCTCAAAGAGATTCAAAGCCTCTTGGATGCGTCCTCTCTTGCATAAACCATTAATTAGGCTATTGTAAGTGACTATGTCTGGCGAGAAACCTCGATGAATCATGTCTCTCATAAACTCTAGTGCATTATGTACTTTGCCAGCTGTACAGAAGCCATTGATCAGAATATTACAAGTGATAATGCTGGGGGTTAGCCCCTTCCTGATCATTTCTTCAAACAAACCCAGTCCCTTCTCAACAGCCCCAGTTTTGCAAAGTGCCTTTATTAGACCATTGTAAGTGATTTCATCAAGAGGGCATCCTCTAAATAACATATCATTTACAAGCTTAAGGGCTTCTTGGATTTCACCTCTCCTCAAAAAAGCATGAATCAACGTGTTGAAAGTTACACTGTTAGCAATAACACCCTCTAAAACCATATCGCGGTAAAGAGCCAAAGCATCCTCCATCTCATCAACCCTGCACAGACCAAAAATTAAGGAATTAAAAGTAAATATGTCAGGCTTGCATCCTTTACTTGACATTTCACCAAACATGTCCAGGGCTTCATGAATCTTTCCATGCTTGCACAAGGCAGATATTAGGGCATTGTATCCCACTGTATTCAGACTAAATCCCTTAGTTAACATCTCACGTAAAATAAGACCAGCTTCCTCTAGTTGGCCTTTCTTGCAGAACCCATCAATCAAAATTGTATATGTATTTAAGTTGGGCTTGCACCCCTTAGCATCCATGTCATTAACCAATTCAAGAGCAGAACCAAAAAGCCCCTTCTTGCAAAGGCCATTAACAAGTGTGCTAAATGTGAAAACATCAGGAACATAGCCATTGTTTATCATCTTGTCATAAACAAAAGCTGTGGCTTCATTCAATCTTCCATTCCTCACAAATCCATTAACCAGTGTATTGAAATGCACAACATTTGGACCAGGGACTTTGCTCAACAATGCCTGAGCTTCATCGATTCGACATGTTTTACACAATCCATGCATTAGGTATCCATAAGTCATGTCATTAGGGGTAAATCCCTTGAGAATCATCCGGTCAACCAATTTTGCTCCCTCAAGAACTCGATTGAGCCTACAGAAACCATAAATAACAGTATTGAAGGTATTGACGTCAGGCGGGCAACCCATCAAGAACATTTCCTCCAAAAGTTTCAAGGCCTCGTCGACTCTATCTCTCTTGGAAAGTGCATCTATCAAAGTCTGGTAAATCATCGAATTTGGCACACAACCATGTTTAGTCATGTCCCTAAGCAGCAAGCAGGCATTATCCACCTCATTAACCATACAAAGTGCTTTCATCACCAGCCCAAATGTATAATCATTTGGCGAAACACCCTTACTCAACATGTCATAGAAAACATTGGATGCAACACTAGGACAATTACCAACTACTAATACATCCAATACAACATTATACGACCTAAAGCTTGGTTCACAACAATAAACACCCTTCATATCCAATAACAACCTAGTTGCTTGTCCAGGCAAACCAGCTCTTCCATAATATTTCATAATCAAAATAAAAAGGGACTCTCTAAAAACAATCCCCTCCTCTTTCATTTGCAATAACAACCTATCTATAACCTTAAAACCCGCAGCTGCCCCAAGCTTATCAATCAACAAATAGTACACACTAAATGAGTGGCAATAGCCCTTTTGGGCACCAGCCCACTTGAATATCTCCATTGAAGTTTCCACATCGAGTGGCAATTCAAGAAGTTTACAAAGTTGAAATGGTGTAATCTTATTGAAAGATCTTCTAAGTTCTTTAAGGTCAAATGGCTTGAGTAATCTTTCCCATTCAGTCTCATGTGCCGACTCATTATCTTTTGAGTTAAAACCACTGAATTTTCTAACAAATCCAGATGGAAAAAGTGATAAAGACTGGGTTTTGATAAAAATTTGAAGGGTTTTGCTCACAGGGGCGAGCTTTGGTCCCTTCAACATTAGTGAACAAGAAAAACTAGCATAGGCTTTTAAAGACAACTAATAAAGATAGCCCTTTGAGAACAGTAACTGAGCATCACGTACCTTGATAGAAAGACAAGAAGAGAGAAAACTGAAGATCAAATGATGTTCTGTTTCTGAGACAGAAGCTGAAGTAGAACTAGGAAACATAGATGGAGCCAAATTTTCACCCGAGCTATCGGTCTTTAAGTGCCAGAGGAGGTGGGTGGGTTTTTAGCCCTGGCCTATATGTTCTTCTGGGCCTAAGCTTCACACCATTTTAGGTCTTCCTTGAAAATCTTCAAATTTGGAATTCTGAAAAATTATTAGGTATTTCATCGATAACCATAGATATAAAATCTAAACCTGTACATAACCTGATTTATGTTTAGTTCATGGGTTAGAAAGATTAATTTAAATTAACTGAGTTAATTCAAGTGATTTTATTTTAAGGTTTTTTTTTTAAATAACTTAGAATAATATTATTTTAAATTTTTATTAAAATCAAATTAGATTGATAGTATCATGGATTAACTTATCTAGTTAACTGGGTCGGCTCCCACATAGCTCAACATGAAACTCGTACCAACATATTTTTAAAGTTTTTTCTTGTTAATAATTTTTTTTAATATTTAGCATAGGCAGAACAATTTACTTGATTTCTATTCGAGGTAAGGGGCATTGGTTACAATGATTTGCATGGCAGATTCGAGTAAGAAATGAGCAGACTTCTTTTAAAGATATCAGTGACAGTGATGGACACCTTAGTTTGGTCCTTCTCCATACTTCAAAAGGCAACTTGCCATCCGAAATACTGCACTTGGTCATTCCATTATCCATACGTTTTCATCATCCACATAAAGTAGTAACAAAAACATTTGTGGCTTGAAGCCTTTTTTTTTTTTTTTCCTGATTGCAAATCTTCAAGATCCCACATTCATCACATTACAAATTTTCCCCTTTCAAAAGATCTAAGCTATATGTACAATCCTGCAGGGGGAACAGGATAGATTAACAATTCAGTTTTGAACATATTGCAGCGACCAGCAGCACAATAGCGGAATCAGAGTATGGTGATGGTAAGAATAGATGAGCTACACACAAGAGCTACACTGAACGTTCTGCGATCCCAGGACCATTCTTGCAGCTTCAACTGCAACTTGTCCGCTGACATAGTGCTGGCGACATACAGGCATATAAACATCAGCCCCGCCAATCAGTTCTGTCTGTGTCTCCTCTGTCTTTCTTAAGGTGAAGAAAGCACGTTTTCCACAAATCTCACACCGAGCGCTTAACTTAGTGACGGAATCAGCAAGGGGAATTATATCAAGTACAGAACCAAAACTCCTCCTGTGAATATTTTATTCCAAGGTCAAAAGGGACTTCATTGAATTTGAGAAGAAGGTTATGATATATGAAGTTGTGAAACACATGATTAATAAAGTAATGGGCAAGAATTCTGGAGAAAAAAACAAAATCATTGAAACAAAGTGGTAGGCTTGAAATATACCTCAGATAGTCACCATCCAGGCCAGCAACTATTACAGTTTTGCCATCATGATCAGCAACTTCACGGCAGAAATCATACAAGTCTTCAAAGAACTGTGCTTCATCAATACCGATCACATCTAGCTGTCATCAAGTAGCTGTTGTGAGTCTTTATTACCAAGTTTACTTGCAAAAAGCTTGCAAAATGTATATTGTCAATCATCCAGTGTTCAAGTATTTTCCAGTGTACATCTTCCAAAAGCAATTCACCTTTCATTTTAAAGACAAGAACTAAAATTTCAAAAGGATGTACGAGAAACTGACTGCTTAGCATTCATACATTAGAGTTCAGACAAGTTACTTAATAAACGCTATGGCAACATTCTATACAAGACAAATCACCAGATTTTGACATTGAGATACCTGGTCATAAGCATCCTGACCTAATTTCTGTCTGAATGATGACAAATTGGGCAGCGCACAACATGGCAATTTGACCCCATCATGTGTCGCTACTGAATCCAATCCATATCTATTATCCTTGTTTGATTTTATAATTGCTACGTTTCTGCATGACAGGTAGAAAAGAAGAATGAATAACAAAACAACAATTCTGTTGATAATATGACATTGTTTAATTCCCCATGGGACTCTACTTTAAACCATCTCACCAAAAGTTGTTAATTGGCAAGTCCTAAATTCCAAACACTGTTGGATATATGCGTAATCTCCTTGGTAAAATTTCAATTTTAAGTATCCCAACAGAATCTTTTTATTTATTTATCTATTTATTTATTGACAAGCATCAGGACAGAATCTTAATTTATAATGAAAACCAATTCTGAATTCTTCAAGCCCCTTTTGCACATATCCAGAAACCTGTGTATTCCAAGAAATCAAGCTTTTATCCATCAATGTATCGAACAACACACGCATGATCTTCAAATCCCCAGATTTGGCATACAATATTGTCAATTTAGTCTTCAGATAGTTGTTTGGAACAAACCCAACAACAGCCATTTGTGCATGGATTCTTCTCCCCTTATACATTTTCCTGAAAATGCATTCTTGAAACAGGAGAGCACAGCTCCCACGGTCCAGTTCCAACCCCAATTGCCATAATAGCCACATGGCTTCATTCATTCTCCCTGTTATACAAAGAAACTTTAATGTTTTCTCCAATTCACGCAAATTCCTAGCCTGAAAGCTGGCAATGTCTACCCATGATAATCACACTCCTTCGATCCAAAAAACATTGTCAAACTCCCACCTTTTTAAAGTTCAAACTACACCATCAATCCATCTGTAATGTATCATACTAAAATCAAGTCCATAATGTACAATAACATGCGTGTTTCACTTTGTCTAATATGTGTCTCAAGACAGCTACTATATCAACAATAAAACTAAAATATGAAGCCAAACCGAACAAGAAATAAAAGAAACCCAAAAATCCAAAATCACACAAACAACAAAATCAAATTCTAACAAAAACCCAGATCATAAAAACACAAAAATAAGCCAAGGAACAGAAAATCAAACCTGCCATCATTGATTTCAGCTTGAACACGGTGAAGAAGAGTGGTAGTTTTGCCAGCAAACATAGGGCCAACAATCACATGAATTTCACCAGAAGAAGTAGAAAGAGAGGATTTTGAATGGACACACCGAGTCTGAATTAGAAAATTTGAAGGCTCAATTGAAAGCATAATGCGTTTTAGAGGCGAAGAAGAAATGGGGTTTTGAGTTTTCGAGAAAAGATTGGATTTTGAAGCTAAAGAGAAGAGATTGGAAGCTAAAGGTGTGGCCTTTATTGACATAGGTGAGAATAAGACTGTTGGGGTGATTAGTGACTTCATTCTTGAAATAGTAATTGTTTTGTGACTTTCATGGTTGTGCTAAATTTAGGGTTTAAGGGTTTCAGAGAGACAGGTTTTAAGCTTTCTGCTGTGTGTGTGTGTGTGTGTGTGTGAGAGAGAGAGAGAGAGAGAGAAAGTCGTAATAATGTTTTGCTTATTTTTGTAGAGTTCGAGGTTTCGAGTAGTGTGGTGTCGTGTGTTTTTTTTTCACCCAATGATCATCGAGTGTCTCGGACCAAATTCTTTCTCACTTTTCTTTTTTTATCGGATGGTAAACATATCCATGGTTATCAAATCCGATTTGAGTTTGACCGGCTCAAGATTCATGGATACTTTTGGAGGGTGGTTGGATTATATTTTTAAAAAAATTAAATTTTATTTTTGAAAAAATTTTAAATTAATATTTTTTTTTAGTATTTTTTTTATTGTTTAAATGTGTTGATATAAAAAATAAAAAAAATATAAAAAAAATATTTTGAATTTTTTGAATTTTATTTTTGAAAAAGTTCCAAATTAATATTTTTAGTGTTTTTTTATTGTTTTGATGTGTTGATATCAAAAATAAAAAAAAATATTATTTTAATATATTTTTAAGTGAAAAATATTTTACAAAATATCATGCACTATAATCTCAAACATAACCTTAAATAGAAGGGTTATTAGTAACCTAGTCAAAGTTTAAGTTACAAGCTTTGTTTAGTTAATATAGGTTAACTCTAGAATAATATTAACTTCTTTTTTTTTTTACTAAAATGATATTATTTTAAATCACAATTTTAAAAAAATATTAAAATTAACTTAATCGAGTTTAATTAGTTCAAACTTTCTAACCAAATTAAAATATAACTCATCTTGATTCGAGCTTTAAGTTAATGAGTTATTTAGTGAATCCACTCTATTTAATAACTACTAGTATATTAACCTATGCTTTGCAGCGGGTCAATATTAATTTTTTTTTAAATGTAAAAAAAAATATTAACAGTATAAAAAATGTTTTTAAGTGCATTGGATCTAATAGTCTTGCTAAATTCAAGAGTCTTGAGTCTGACACCCAAGTAATTTGGGTCTTACTTGTTTGCTAGACCCAAGTAAATATGGGTCCAGCACAGCTTTTTGAATTTAAAAATAATAAAATCAATGTCATGCCCAAGAGTCTGGGCATTGTTGTCAGACCCAAGTCGCCTTGGTATGGCCTGGTTGCTAGGCCCAGGCGCTTAGGTCATGCCAGACCCAGGCATTGAGTTAAAAAAATATAGTTAAAAAAGAGAGGGAAAAAAAGGATAGAATTTCAATTGAAGGAATAACAAATTCTTAAACATATATAAAAAAAATAAATTATTTCAATGGGAAGATCTGATTTGAATTTTTAGACCTAAAACGTTAAATTAAATTTTTGTGATGATTTGTTGTTTATAAATAATTTCTGAACTTGGATTTCTGTTTAAGATACTTCAAAGATGTTTTTTTTATAAAAAATAAAAAATTTTATAAATCTCAACATTTTAATTATCACCTATTCAGACCCAATTCGCTTAGGTCTAACATGGTTGCTAGGGCCAGGCGCTTGGGTTATGTCAGACCCAGACATTAAGTTAAAAAAAAACAGAGAAAAAAAAAGAAGAGAAGATAGAATTTTTATTGAAGAAATAACAAATTCATAAACATAAAAAATGAACTATTTCAATAGAAAAATATGATTTAAATTTTTAGATTTAAAATGTTAAATTAGATTTTTATGAAGATTTGTTGTTTATAAATAATTTCTAAACTTGAATTTTTGTTTATGATACTTCAATGATAGTTTAAATGTATTTTTTAGAAAAAAAAAATTACAAGTCTCAACATTTTAATTATCATCTGCTCAAACTAAAATTGTTTATGTCTAGCATGACTACTAGACTCAAGGCTCCCGGGTCTAACATGGTTGCCAGACCCAGACGTGCAGTTTGGCAGACCCCGACTCATGAGTCTGGCATGGACCTAAAAGTCGTGGGTCTGGCAAACCATGCCAAACTCAAGGTGCGTTGGTCTAGCCTTGGGTCTGGCAGTCATGCCTAACTTAAGGTGTGTTGGTCTAGCCTTGGATCTGGCAGTCATGCATGACCCGGGATACTTAGGTCTAGCAGTCATGTCAGGCCCAACGTAGCCATGTTAGATCCAACGTGCTTGGGTACGACACACATGTTTGATCTAACAAACAACAGACAAAAATGACAATTGTATATTTTAGTTGTTAGGGGAGAGAAAATAAAGAAAAAATGCAAACAATCGATCACCGACAGCAATTCAATCATTTTCTGTCTATACGCGCCATACTATGTGAAGAGAGCACAACTGTGTATCCAGTAAGACGGCGAATGACCAGATTTGACCATAAAAAAGCATCACACGCGCTTCCTTAATAACATGGACACCAGTGGGAATGAAAAAGAAAGCTAAAAAAATATCTTGCAAAAAGACAAAAAAATAAAAAAATAACACTACTATTATAATTTATAATAAAATATCTTTTAATTTACAATAATTTTTTAACACCGTTTAACTTTTATTATAATAACCAAGATACCAACTAATATTAACACAAAGTTACTTTTTCCAACTAATATTAAAATATTATTTTTATATTGATTTGATGTTTTAAAAGAATAATATTTTTGAACATGAAATTCATTGTTCAAGATTAACACGTCATTTAACTACCGGATCAATCTCTCTATCTTAAATTCGCTGGTCAGGAATTGAATGTTTAGAAATTCGTTGGGTTTTCTTTGCATTCATGCAAGGTATGATCTCGGCCATCCATCAACATTTAGCATTTTCAACATTAAATGTTGATGTTTTTATTGCTAATTTTATTTTTAATTAACCAAGTATTATTTAGGGTGGGATGTGATCCAAGTTTTTTTATTTTTCTTCCTAAAAGCACCACAATGTTATTTTAAATTGACTTATATTAACTTATCTACTTTGTGATTCTAACCTTGAATCAAGTCATAAACCAGGTTGAATTTTATAACTATAACTTGAGCAGTATAATTAACAAAGTAAAAAAATGTTAAATTTAGAAACAAGTGATGTAAACCTCTTGATCATATAGTTAAGCAATCACCAACAAAGTAGATAACAACTCGAAAAATAAAAAACAAGGCTTAATAGAGCCTTGACTTAGAGGTAACTCTGTATCTAAAAACCAAATATATTGAAAAAAGACTTAGATACTGAGATAACCTTGTATCTAATAATCCTAAGTATGTGAATGATGCTACGAATCTAGTTAATTTTCGATAAGTCAGTGTACGATTTTTATCCTTGCAAATAAAAGTTGTTCTGCCACAAATAAACAAAAAAACTCACGTTTATTCTTCAAATTGATACTGAAATTCGCAGCCAAAAAAATATAATATAGTATCCTCTAAATAACCATAATGGATTCTTTTTAGGCTGCAAGCTAATGGTCATAAACTAGTAATTAATTAACATTAGTCTAATAATAAAATAAACCCCTAAACAATAACTAATGGGCCAGAAAAAATCTAAATTAAAAAATAATTATTCAACATTAAGTAAATAAATAAAATGGAATAATAAAAACAAAGTCTTCATGCCAAAATTTCTTCATGTAACCTGAGTCTCTAATTTTTGCATATTTGTGGTAGATTTTCAGTCCCGACTTCAAACATGTTGTTCTCTCTTGTCTGGATGAATTATTAGGCTTACCATATATGATTGGAAACCCTGAGATGTCTAGTTTCTAGACCAACCTAAATCGCAACAAAATTCCACCTGCAGCTTCATATATGCCCCTAACATTACACAGAGATCTAGTCTGATAGATTTGACAAGATTTGTCTAGTAACTTTAACTTCTAAAATAATATGTTTATGAACTTCATTTGACCTGACAATTTACTAAAATATAGTTACATGTGTCTAATATGTCATTGTAAAATTTCAGTTCGTTTTGATGTACGCTTTAAGAGATATATTTGATCTCGCAAAATTAATTAATAAATATTTTAAAATCAAATTTAAACCAGATGTAGTTTATATCAACAAGGCTTTGTGTATTAATTTGATCTTCTTTAAAAATGAACAAAAAAAAAAAACATAACACATTAAATTTTTTTCATTGTTGTTATTGCAATCACCTAGTTGTGCATCAAACGAAACCCTAATCACTTACCCTTTCCCCCCTAAAATCAGATAACCTTTTGGTTTCACTTTTCCCTTTCCCTTTGTGGAGACTTTTCAAAGAGATAGCAGAGCTCTTTCATTATATCATCTGGTCCACCATGATAGCAACAAACCAAATATGAGAGATTGGGATTTGGTAGTTTCACATCGATGCTAACAATGCAAACTTGTATTTCTTTGCCATTAATTTCATTGTAAATATAGTTCAAACCTTTCCCATTTATGCTTGGTCTATTTTGCGAACCCTAAGCACAAATTATAGGGTAAATCATGCATGTTTCTATTAGTTTGTATATTTAGCTGAATCAAACCCTCTACTTTAAATTTGATCAAATCAATCCCTGATTTACCCATAAAAGGCAATTTGAGATTATCCAACATGAAATAGGTGGCGAAAATGGCATGAATTTGCTGTTTAGTTAGTAATGGAGTTGGAGAAAAGAGCTTAAATCACCTCAAATTGTAAGTAGAGATTGATTTTATCAAACTAAAAATAAAAATATCAGATCAGTTCGATCGAACGAGGAACCATATATGTAAAATCAATTTTAGCCAAATAAACAGTCCTGAAAACTTATCCTATCTTAGTCATTTTTATGTCATTTACAACTTAGAGTTTCATGTATTTATTCAAAAATAAATAAAAAATTATTTCATGTATCCGAGATTTGCCCAAGATTGTCTTGTCCATTGCCTCTCAATTGATGGCTCTTTGGCACCAAAGTAAATAAATGTTGATTAAGATTTTCAACCTCGGCGTTCCTTTATTATCCATATTAGGTAAAACAGTAAGGAATTAAACCCAAGTTCTTGGAAATTGCAAGTGATTAGATCACTAGATGCACAATCTTCTACCTATAACCGATAGCAATATGTAATACATATATATA
>Ga0307510_10001146_pt1 | contig 28490 bp, 34 predicted proteins | sample 12_EM_MG_FD_207224 | JGI IMG/M metagenome (GOLD analysis project Ga0307510, IMG submission 207224) | Populus trichocarpa ectomycorrhiza microbial communities from riparian zone in the Pacific Northwest, United States - 12_EM | ecosystem: Host-associated > Plants > Roots > Unclassified | place... | reverse complement strand
CATCCGTGACGATCCCCAGCTTGCGTCATTCAGGAGTCAGGGGACGAGCCCCCGGCCAATCATGAGTGCTCTCACCCACCACTTGTATATATAGACCGGCTCCCTGACCCTAAGCGACGTGTCTGCGATGTCTTCCAATCTCTCCGCCCTCACCCTCGCCAGCGATGCCACCGTTGTCTCCCAGTACACCCCCGACGAGTACGAGAGGACTTCCTACTATAACGGCATCACCGGGGACGGCGACCCCCCGGAACTCGTTTACCGTTTCCTCACTACACTCTTCCCCAAGCCCGTCGGCAGACATGCTCATATCCCTGTCAAGTCGCTCCGTGGAGTCTTTGACACCCCGCTCAATGGTGTCTGGGACACTGTCGGTTCCGAGATTCGTGACCTGATCAAGGCTCGGAAGATCAACTGGTCGTCCGTCCACCCTGCCCGCTTCTTCACCCACGGACCACCGGGGGAGGAGGAGAAGGGGAGTCTCGGTCCCGTCGTCATATGGATCGGTGTCATTCCTGGTTCGACCTCCTCCGATACCGCCCACGAGGTCTCCCAGGAGATCCTTGCGCTCCTCCTGAAGAATGGAGTCGAGGATGCTGTTGTGGAATGGCGCGAGGCCGTCCTGCAGAGACTGGCAGGTCCACCCCTTATGCGCCATGTCGGCAGCAACAATCCACCCACTGGTCCACGATTCAGGCCTTGACTCGTGAATTCGTCGCATCTGTTATCGTAGCTTTCGTCGTCGGACACTCTTATCCTCCGTGTGCTGCATATCTCTTTCTTGGCTCGTATGTTTCTCCCCATCCCCACTCACCTGCTTCCCCGCGCGTAAACAATCTTCACATCAACGAGAAGGGGAGAAGTACCGCCGACCTGCGCGAGTCGATGGCTCAAATGCTCAACTCAACCGTTACCTAGGCATCGAACTTCAGCTCACTGATCACACTCGGAATTAACAACAAAATACAGTGTCCATTCGTAAAGCGCGGTGACCAGTATGGGGTTTAAGTCTTTGAGTTTCCACGAATCAACTCCCTCTTACAACTCTTAGGATTTTGCTTTCGCGACTGAGTAAGCTCGACTTGAAGCTTTTCGACTTAGAACATTCGACTTAAGGATGGTCGGCACATTCGACTTCACCTGGATGTACGTACCATCGTCTATCTGTGTTCGATCGACGCCGTTGACAATATTGCCTTTGTAGGACTTGGTCCTATACCAAGATAGACGCCGTCCAGCATTACTGAGACGATGTCGGTGCGGGAGCAGGCTTCCTGGAGTACGATGTCGTGTTTGTCGTCTTCGCTTATCACAACACTCTCGCTCTCGATATGGCCATGAAAGAGCCGGTAATGTTGAACGTATCTGACGTGCAATCGTCTCCTAAGGGTATGGTATCAAATGGTAACAATTACAGAATCTACGTTAGAGATATATCGCAAAACTACCAATCACGGGACGGTGGTCCGACCTACCTTCCAACCTTCTCATGGCCCTATCATCAAGACTGTCATATCCAAGACATACCACATCCCCCTTCCTTGGTCTGTCGGTTGTAGAACTGACAGTGACCTCCGTGGACTCCCCAGGGTTCAAGGAGGGGTCAGTAGGGGCGGTGGTTTGGCTTGAATCTCCTCGGAAGAAAGGCAGGAAGCGCCACCTATGAGGACTGTTTCTGAATGCTTCGATTGTAGTCGCAGGTACCGGTTCCGTAGGTAATGTCTTTGCAGAGGGGGGGCCGAGCTTTGCTGGTGTAGTCCCAGCGCGGGAAGGCCCTCGATGTTTCGAGAGACTCTTGGCTTCCGATTGCGTTTGATCAACGGAAAAGGAGCGGAGGCTGACACCCGGCGTTTTTTTGACGTTTGCAATATTGATGTTGTTCACGGAGCTCGAACTAACAACCTCCGGGGTGGAGCTCTCTGGGGTAATAAATCGCGAGAATGATACTGGATCCCTTCCGCCCACAGGGGTAGACATCGGACGGCCGGGGACGGAATGGGAAGGGGTGGAAACCTGCGAAGAGGTGGATGAGCTGTGAGAGCACTTTCTATATCGCATTCTGATGTTTGCGAAGAATTTGCCAACACGGGTTCTAGGTTTCGGATGTGGAGCCTCGGATTCGTCATAATCGGAATCAGGGCCAGGTTCTACAGTGGACTTCCACAGGATCCTATCGCACCTAAGAGCACAAACTCCACCATGAGTCGCGGTCAAAAACATGGGGAGTTTCCACTGACCAGCTAGGAACGCGCTTCTTGGAAGAGCTATCGTATACCCCACGGTCCTCGTCCGCTTCCTCGTCCGAGGTTGGCTTACTTGGGTCGACCCTTGAAAGGGGCGACCCAAGAAGTGATCGATCTATGCTTTTTGAGATATTTGAACTCTTGGTGGAGGAATTATCGAGCGTAGGAGGGGTGGACGCCATCTTCGATGATAGAGCCGGAGTCTTCTGTTCGTCGAGTTCCTCCCGAGATGACTTCTTCAGCTTGTCTGACCACTTGGAGTGACCTGTACTGAGCACGGGGGAGGAGATTGATTTGTTACCGGGAAGGAGGGAGAGGGGGACAGGAGAAAGGCGAGTGAGCCACCTCGTCTTAGTCCCCTGTGCCGCGGTCATCGTTTTCACCTTCTGGACGAGGTTTCCGGTACTCGCCCGCAACACGTTTGTTCGTAAGAAGTAGTCATCTTCTACAGACTCTCGCTCGGGCAATAACCGGTAATTTATAGAGGCGGTGTTGGAAGACGCCAGGGAGCCTGCGTCGTCATTGTCTCCGTAGCCATCCCCGTTTTCCACCTCAGCATCGACATCATCGACGTGAATCTCTGGTTCTTCCACCAGAGGATTCTCGGTAAGCATGTTGTCGCGTTTTGCGCTCCTGGTGGACTTGGGCTTCAGCCGCTTGAGAGTGCGCATTACGTCGTATTTGAAGGTAGGTGGAAAGTTGATCTCCGCTTCATTGAACCCCGCGAAGGCGTCTCCGTGCTGTATTAGGTTTCGTAATTGGTCGAAGCAAAGTGCTTGTGCGTAGTCCCTTCGGGAAATGAGCCAATCCGCGTGCAGGCGGGAGATGTCGAGCCTAAAATTCAAGTCCCCGAAGAGAAAGCTGTAGTCGAAGCGATCGGTGAGGTCCTCTCCCATTAATCGGCGGTCGTCATTGGTAAGGAAATCGTCAACGGTCAGTTCGCCCTATATGAACGTGAATAAGTATATCCAAAGAGTGCAGCACATCAACGTGATACCTTGATCTTTGCGAGGTCGTTAAGGCGGTGCTGAACTCTCCCCTCGTGTGCAGCGAGGTGGGCATTCACAAAGAGCAACGTGGTTCCGTCCAAATTAACGCTGATGCCTAGGCCACCTTTATTGCCAACCCTCCCACCGATGAGGCCGGTGGTGACAGAGGATTTTGACAAACCTGAAATAATGTCTCCCTCTGTAATGACGAGGGGGAATAGGATCCATACCTCGTACAAGATGTTTAATTTCGCGGTGGATGTATACAGCTAGGTACAAGCCCATCATGCGCTCCTTGATCAGGATATCATATGGTCCCTTTTGGGAAACAACCGCTTTCGTCGATATACGCCGCTTGAGGTTGGGATGCGCAGGAGACTGAGGTTCGCCATTGGCTTTGCGGGGTTTATTCCTTGTAACGGGTGAAGATTCGAGGTTCGAACCACCGGCATGGGAAAGCCAGTCCTCCAAAATCGCCGTCCACCCGTAGGGTTTGGAAGGGAGATCGGGCTCAGAATCGATGGGAGAGATCAATTCCTTTTCTTTATCTTTGAGTTTGAATCCCGCTCCTAACCCCATCGGTATTCCTGTGACAAGTCACGGTCAGGGTGTGACCGGAACGTACTGTCCTTGATGCATATATCGCACCTGATGAAGTTGGACATTCCTGGCCTGCGCTGGGGGTCGAGTCAGGTTTTCCGGGTGGTTGCGGGAATAGAAAGGAAATACATGACAATGAGATGATATGGATGCTTCCCGTCGGCGGGTAGCGGGGGTATCGAGGTGAGTGGTAGGTTATCTGGAAATCCATGTTTATACACTGGGACTTCGCCCAGCAGCTCTGTGAGATCACCCTGGGTGGAGATTTCAGACGTGCAAGAGAAACGGGAAATGGGTGTTGACCTTTGGTAAAGAATCGTGCATATTCCATGTTAGGATCCTCACTTTCAAGAACGCTGGAGGAAGTGATTGTCTCCTTTGGGAAGATATGGCGGAGTCATTGAGAACGGTAGACGCAGAGGTGCCCTGTGCAGAAGGAAATAAAGATTGCAATCCAAATCGACGTGCGAAAGCGTTGGCTGGGCATGCGGGGTCAGAGCAAGACCAAAGTCCCATGATCGTTGCAAGAACGGACCGAGGTTCGCGGATTGCTGGGGGGTTCTGGTGGTCGTCGACGGCTGCTCGTCGCCGCCGGTGATGAGAGGGTTTCTGTTGTCCATGAAGAGAGAATCAAGACAGGTACAATAACCTGAGCATCTCTCTCCCGCTTCCTCTCACAGTCGGCGGCCAAGCGGCGTCGGTCGTCGGCTTGGATGAAAAGAGAACGTGGGAGAAACATCAAACCTCAACCTCACCCCCACTTCCACCTCAACCGGACGCGACCATGAGCGTAAGCACGCTCCAGCAAGCAGCCCCAGTCAATGTCCAGCGGACCTCGATTAATGCGGAGGGAAAGGAGGCTGGGGTGCGTCGTACTTTCCGCCCAGCTCTATCGTTCGTATCACTTACCACGCGGCTCGTGTCCAGTTCCTTACATTCAACTATCTCAACAAACACGCGAGGGTTAGGGTTTCCCCTCAGCCCCTAGATCTCGACGGGGTCTCCGGAAGGGCCAATTTCCTTGTGGTATCCAACTCTTATGGCTGGTTTGCCGCCATAACACGTTCAACAACGAACGATCTACGTCAGTTCTCTCAAATTCCACCGTGGCGCTCACCTCACGTTCTTTTAGAACTGTCGTGTTCCCCTCTATCTCACCTACAAAAAGCATTTGCCTCAAGTCCTCCAGCTGGTGTCGAAGAGATCTTATTCGAACCCCAACGGACATCCACGATCTCTGGGACTCCAAACCTCCTCTCCCTCGCTTGCAACGACACTAAGCTTCTGATAGCTTTTACCCACGGCCCTATATCAGTATACGACTGTTCGAAACTCTTCACTCCCGGCACTGATGTACTCCTTCCTATTCATACCTTCCCTGGCAATCTCCCTAGTCAGCAAATGGAACCAAATCCTGGAGACATGCCCGACCTTGTTGCTGTTCTTCGAGAAAGCGACAATCCCCCCGTTCAGGTCTTGAATGTGCAAACCTTTGAACCTGTCTGTGGCTGGAATGCAGGCGGGACGCCTGGATCGACTCCCTGCGCTTGTGAGTTCATATCTTAACAACGATCGCTATTCGCCTGAGAGTTTTTTTAGTGAGTTGGTCCCCGCGTGGAAAACAGCTCGCGATTGCTCTACAGAGTGGGGACGTCATCACCTACAGTCCTACAGCCTCAGATTCTCCCAAGGCAACCATCTCAAAGCCTCCAAGCTTGGCGGGCAATCGCGTACTTTCTACGACTTGGCTAGCGAATCCAACTTTTTTCACCGTATATGCTCCCGCCGGACCCCTGGAGCCCAAAATGCCTCAATCGCACTACGTTGTTAATTTCGATTCCAAGTCCAACACCGCCACCGACATCTCTTTGTCTGCCCCCTACTTTCCCTATCCCGGTCTTCGGAATCCTGGCGCATTTGTTCTTGTCTTCCGGAATTGGGATCCAGTTAAGTTCCTCGTCGTCGTCGGGGACAGTACATCCCAAGAGATTGGTTCCATTGGATGCTACGTGGAAGCTTCTGGGGAAGTATGGTACAATCTCAACGTCGACGAGGCATACACTCCCAGTCTTCCATTAGATAAAGACATGAATGACACCATCCTCTTGGGCTTGGACCTCGACCTCACTGCCATAAAAAAATACGACCACCTTTCCCCATCGGGTGAAAAGGTTGAGGTGCCGCCTCCGCCAATTTTGTACGCGTACTCTAGTGATGGTACATTCATCGGATGGTATGTCGTCAATGGTACCGCCAAAATGTACCCGGGTATGAAGAATGTGACTGCAGAGTCCTCCGTCGATGCCCCGATGAGTGTTACCCCGGCACCATCCACCATGAACGAGGTCCCGCCCTCCGGTTTCGGAGTCACCCAACCTTCCACTGGTTTCGGTGGCCTTGGGAAACCTTCCCAGCCGACGTTTGGTTCGACAGGATTTGGCCAATCTTCCGATACACGGTCCAATTTCTCCCCTGAAACAACGGCTGGAGGCTTTGCGGCCTTCGCAAACGGTGGCAGCCTCTCTGGCTTCTCTCAACCCTCCTTTGGCCAAACAGGGTTCGGGCAATCACCACAGCCACCAACCTTTGGTCAACAAACCTCTACCTTCGGCCAAACTCAGACGTCCGGTATATTTGGACAGCCCCCAACGTCCACCTTCGGACAGACAAGCCAGCCATCAGTTTTCGGTCAAACTGATCAGTCATCATTCCTGAAGCCACCATCTTTTGGCCAACCTGCGTTCGGCCAAACGTCCGCCTTTGGTTCGAATGGGACCTCGGGAGGCGGTTTCGGTGCCTTTGCGAATAACAATACCACCTTTGGTTCCCCATCTTCACTACGAGCGCCAGAATCGTCTCCCGGTGACACGCAGGGAGGCCTGAAGTCCTCAGAGATGATTCGGGAAGTTTCAATGGGTATCGACTCTGGTGACGGTGGTCTCGGAGGGCTATCCCTGGGAAGTAGCGGGGATTCAAAAGCTGCTCAAGAGAAGGGCCAGGGTGGTTTGTTTGGTACTACCGCAACCCAACCCTCTTCAATACCAACGACGCCTGCCTTCAGTTCTTCTGTCGTCAGCACAGGATTTGGTGCGTTTTCAAACTGGAATCAGGCCAAACTCGACACATCTTCGCCGGACTCGCAAAAGGATGAGCCTAAGCCTGCCCTGGGGTTTGGACATACCAGTTTCGGAACAAAGACAACCCCTGCCTTCGGACAGCCTGCGTTTGGATCGACATCAACCTTTGGCCAGACTTCATTCGGGACACCTACTTCAGTCGCTTCCCCCATTAACACGTCGTCTGGTGGCTTCGGCGCATGGAGCGGCTCAACCCCCTCTCTATTGGCACCCGGGACTTCTACGCCCACCAAGCCCGCGTGGTCGTCGAGTAAAGATGATTCACAAGTGGAATCCAGGCCAGAGCCAAAACCCGTCTTTGCACCCCCAGAGAAACCAGACCTCACAATTATACGGGATCGATCAAAGCAAGAGTCAAGTACCCCGAGGAAATCCCAACAGGAGGTCACCGCCCCGTCGCCATCTTCTTCTCCGGAATCGCCCAAACCTCCCACAACCTTCGAGGCCACATCTTCCTCGCCGTTTGGACGGAGCCCATCGCCATCACCCCCCGGAAAGCCCACCGCGGACAAGTCCCCCCCCGTTGGAGGAGCGTTTGCTAACCTCAAACAATCCACCTTTTCACTTGGCGACAGTGTTTTCGGGGCTCCAGACAAGAGCTCACCGTTCTTCAAACCCGTTCAGACGACACCGACCACAACCCCTGTCAAAGTTTCTGCCTTCGACACGCCTGTGACGACCTCCCCAACTCCGTCAACTACCACCCCTGTTTTTGGACGGTCTTCGGTCTTTGGACACCCTACCCCTTCAACAACACCGAAGACACCGACAATATCTACCCCCGCAACCGGAGGTTTTTCTGCGTTTGCGAGTACGGCCAGTCCCTTCGGCAAGATGGAAAGCGCCGGGAAGTCCTTTAGCGATCTTCTGAAAACCCCAGAAAATACTGAGGAACCAATCAAACCCGCTCAACGGCCAACCGTATTTTCGCTCCCTAATCCCCCCGATAAGGACGAACCATCGAAGACACCTACCAAATCCTCATCTGCCGCCCCGACAGTGTTCTCTCTGGCGAGTCTAACTCCCCCGCCGGATTTGGCGTCCCTGGGACTCGGAACCCCCTCTTCGGACGTCGAACAGCCCAGTGGAGATGAGTACAGCGAAGACGGCAGCAGCCAGCAGTCGGGAGAAGAGGGAGAGGACGAAGGGATCGAAGGTGAGGAAGTGGAAGGTGGTGAGGATACTGAAGAATACGGCTCAGACTCTGAGTCAGGGTCATTCTTGGACGAATCCTTGTCATACGAGGATCTTGGCGCTCACCTCGATGAGGAAGAAATAGAGCGCCCTCATGAACTATCCCCTGTCGCTGAAGAGACCACGTTACCTCTTGAATCCGGTGATGAGGGCGATACAACGCGGAGCCCAAGGAAGAAGAGGCCAACCCCGGATCCAACGAAGGTCCCCTTACCGGCCTCACGTGAGTCCTCAGCACAACCAGATTCCAAGTCTTCTTCAGGTTCGCCTAGTGTCACCCCAAGACCAATAAATGCCAAGCTTCCCTCTCCCGAGGAAACCTCAGTGCAGCAGACATGCGAACCAAGCACCACGCCACCTTCAACCCCTGCGAAGCTCAGTCCCAGCTTGCCCGTCCCTTCCACCTCGTCGTACGGTATTGGACTTGGGAGGCCTCCTGCTAAGCCAACACGTAGCTCACCGCTTACAGGCGACCCTATCTCGGGCCAGGGCTCTCCAAAGCGGCCGTTGTCTGCTATCACACCACTTCCAAAACCACGACCAGCATCTCCAAAAGTCGCTTTTGGTCAATGGAACACCCAGGACCCGCAGAAAAAACCCGATCCATCAAAGATACAACCATTTTCCCTGGGAATTCCATCTCCGAAGGAAACGTCTGAACCGTCAAAAACGTCCCTCTTCAGTGCGCCTGGAACGACCCCCTCCCTGTTTGGCAACCTCGGAGAGTCGCACGCTCCCAGCCTCAGTACTGCGTTCACCCCCCCGCAACCTACCACGGGGGATGGGCTCTTCGGCGAGCAGGGCAATGTCCCTACCCAAGCTCCTCCTAACAGCTTGTTCGGCAAACCTTTTGTACCTGCACGAGGTGCACATGGAGGATTCTTCGGTAAACCAACAGCAGAAAGTTCACCTCCATCAAAGGAGGCCATGCGCACACCTGGACTTCCTGGGAAACCTCTTTCCGTCCCGTATACGACACAGAGTCCTGGCACGCAGGTCAAGGCTGCTTTCCTCTCGGTCGTTGCCAAAGAAAACCCTGCTATTCCTCCGAAGCCCGTTCAACCACCTATCCGTGAACCGTCGCCCGAGGAAGGCTTACAAGCGGAATGTCAATATCTGTACCTGTCCATGAATAAAGATATCGAGGAGGTGAGCTAAGCCATAAGTTTTAGATTTCGGGGTAAACCATGCTGAGTGTGACCAGTTGAAAGGAGCTGTTCAGAAGATGTCACAAAGGAGAGCTGAGCTCCTCAAACCAAAAGTCAACTTCCCACAGCCTCCGCCAGGAATTAATAAGAATGGCCTGGAGGACGCGCAGAAATGGTCGCTCCCCGATGTTCCAGCTTACGGGAGGGCGATGAGGTCGCTGCGCGCAGACATCGTAGCATTGAAGGAGTCTTGGGGCCCGTTCCACCAGGCGCTGGGAGAGGTTGAAGGAGATATGCTGAAAGGCAAGCGATTTTTTTGTATTGTTGAATGTCTCATTGTTCACCATCCGGATAGCGTCTACGAGGAGGGAAGAGATAGCAAGGTTTAGTAAAGCTGTAAATAACCATGACTTCGCCAGGATGCTGAGGACGCGGAATCTGGGCCCGGAGCATCTGGAGAAACAAACTAGGTTAAGGAAGCAATTGCGAGTACGTGTTTGCGTATCATATCGGTTCACACAGCCTCACGTCCCACAGAGCATCCGTGACAGGGTGGAGAAGTTGGAGAGCCACCTGCAAGCCGCCAAGAAGAAATTGGAGAGGCAAAAATCAGGAAAAGTTGGCTTCAAGTGAGTCTGAGCCACCTGGTCCCAAGTAGATCCCCCGTTCTCAGGGTAACCTTCAGGGCACCCACCCTGGATACCATAAACCGGACCTACCGCAACATAGACATCGCAATCGCCCGACAGATGGAAGATATCAACAAGCTATCCTCACGCATGTCTAAGCTTGACCTCAAGTCTTTCCAGAAATCCAAGTCACCCTCGACGCGGGATAAGCGATTACCAGATAGGTCAAACAAGGGCGGAAAGGCGGTAAACATCACATCTTCCATCGCTGCGACGGCTGCGACGACTTTGAACGCCGAACGGTCTGCCTACAAGTTAAAGAAGGTTCTGTTAAGTGTCCGCGACAAGCCACTTCTCAACGCGAAGGCTTCGACGACTGCCAGCACCCGTGTGGAATTCGAGACGCCCCAGAAGCTGGGGAGCAGCTTCCTCAGCTCTGCCGGTGGAACACCTACGACTCCCCTTCCTCCGCTACCAGTCGGCTTTTCAACCACGACCTCTCCTTCACTGTTGAGCACCAGCGGAGGAACTCGGAGAACAAAGCACCACGCCAAGTCTGCCTGGTCGTCGAAGAAACCTGACGGCGAAAGTTCACCTTCACCAGCACCCGCGACGTTTGACTGGGGCCCACCGCCCGCAAGCGCCGGTGGACAGAAGCCACCTCCCGGTTTACCTTTCTCGTTGTTACCTTCCGCACCACCCCCGGGTTCCAACAACAAACTACCCGGTCTCCCTTTCACATTGAGGTAGTTCTCATGTCATAGATTTCTCCTGCCCCTGTTCAATTTCATTTCGTGTAATAGTACTTAGCCCGTGCAGTGAAAGCGCACCCATGGTCCGGCGGACGCAAGAACTTGTGAATATATTTCTGGAATTTGAGGTACAGGCGTGGAAAGCAATTGGAAAAGCAAGAATTTCGTAAGTGTCGTAAAAAGTCATGAAGAATTCGTCAATTAGTCCGTGGGCAGCAGTTTATGAATAAGGGGGTTAATGGGAGATGGGAGCAGGTAGGGGGGGAACGGTTGGGGCTCATGGAACATCGATGCACAGTTGAAAGTATCTCGAACGGGGAATAGAGAGAAGGCGGAAATAGCATCGTAGTGGACCCAGGCGGAGCGCTCATAAATTAGGGTTTCAACCCTTTCCCGATGACTTTCTTGAGCACCACACGAAACACGACCGCGCAGACCCCCATTCCAACGAGGAGAACGTATTGTGAAAGCGCAGAGATTGACTGGGGGTCCATGTTCTCGATCACCTTCTTCCTCCTCGCCACTGTTGAAGGCCTTTGGTCAACGACGGCATGAGACCCCAAGGAGCGGCCTGATTGGAGCTGGTTAGCCTTCCTCTCCGCTTCTCTGACCTTCTCCTGTAGTTCTTTGTTCTCTTGATTTGCCTTGTCGATTTTCTGAGTCAACCTAACTTCGACCTCGGCCATGTGGGAGACCTTCTTCTCAACTTCCTCCAACCGTTTCTTGTACTCTTCAAGCATGATGGTCGTGGTCTTAACCTGGTCTTCAAGCTCCTCTTCCCGCTCGCTCTTGGACGGGTTGAGCTCGGGAGCTTGGATAAGACCCAAAACATGGGAGGTGGAGGGGGTAGGAGAGAAAATTGCGGTGACGATCCGCCTCTCATCCCTCGGTTTCTTGCAGCTGCTCCCTTCCCTTGACAGAGACTCGAGGATGGTTGAAAGACCACCAACAGTTGCGTCGGGATTCATGTTATCGGAACGGGGGGTGTCCTGGAGGAGTTTCTTGACCGTGATACCAGGCTTATGGTCAAGCTCCTCCCAGGCTCTTGCACCCCAGCTGGAACCTAATTCCTCGCCCTCTGCTTCGAGGAGTTCTTCGACTGTAGGTTCCTCTACCGGTAGCTCTCTCAAGCTGGGGTGGACAGGGATCTGGGGCAAGGGCCGCTTACTTGGTGACCTGGAAGGCGATTCAGCAGCTGGAGGAAGCGGAAGGGGGGAAGGTGCAGAGAGCTCGGGGAAATGAGATGGCCCCTCGACTGGGCTCTGGGCAATTACATGCTGGCTGGCGTCGTACTCGGCAATAAAGGCGTTCCGTTCGGCAAGGTCACTAGAGGAGGAGTCGGAACTGAAGCTTCCGCTCTGTTCAAAGGATTCGACCATGCCACGGACACGGCCGTTCCTGTATCGCCTGTAGGGCCTGATACGATGTGGCCCTGGGTCATCGTCATCCGTAGCATTACGAAGGGATTCGAGGGAACTGGTGGAAGAGTTGGACATGTTGGTGAAGAGATCGTCATCGGGGTCACCCTCGGTAGGTGAACTCCAGATCTTTCCCTTGAGGACGTTGCGACGGAGGTTGCGGGAAGAAGTCAGGAGGGCATCCTTCCAAAGTTTGTTCACTCCCATTCTGGAAAGGAAATATCAGAGAAGGGCAGCGTGGTACAGACTACTTGAGAGACGGACTGATTAAGATCTTGCTCGCACAATCGTAAAAACAAGCGACCGCTGATTCTGGATTCCTTAACGAATGTGGCGACATCCCGAGCGACCGGGAGAGGGAGTGACATGGTCTCACCAGACCTGACGCGAAGGGCAGTGGTCAGGTAGGAAGAGAGTTGAGAGGGGGTCCAGAGCTTTGGGTTTGTAGGGAGATCCTCGAGTTTGACCGGAGTGACGTCTGGGTGAGGGACGGTGATTGGGAGAGTCTCCGTACGTTTGGGCCTCCTTGGTGTAACCCATTGCTCCGGGTCGGCCGGCGGTTGGCAGGAAGGGAGAGTAGAGGGATGAGGAGGCGGAGTGGGCAACGGTCGTTTGTTGGGAGACTCGAAGGAATCCACTCCGCTGAGGGACCTGCTCAGCCGATGGGTCTTTCTCGAAGATGGAGGCATCCGTGGTGGATGAACGGCCTCTTCATTTTTCTTGGCTGTTGGGCTCGGAGGGACATAGTAGTGTCGAGAGACGTGGATATTCTGAGAGCTCGAGTTTGATCTGGTCAGCAAACCAGTGGAGGTCGTCTTGATAGCATACGGATGAGAATTAGGAGTTATCTTTGGAGCTGAGACGGAAGGAGGGACTGGAGTGGTGGCGGCTGCACCACTGCTCATGACGGTCTCTGGTTGCGGATGTTCCCATCAATCGTTCACCCTCTTCAGCAAATCTCACCCACACACAGCTTTCGAGAGGCTTCCGACCACCAATTTCACCTTCCTTGGCGGCCCAAGTGCGGCGGACATGCGCTGCCTCGCGGAGGGATGTGTGCTACCGTGATAAGGGACAGGCGGATGGCCATTCGCCCACGGTTGGGGTATTGATTTACAGAGTCGACTACTAGAGGAGGCGAGAAGGGGGTTGCTCTTAGACGGGGTGCGGTGTAGATTTTCCATACGCTAATATATAGATGATATTTACCTCCGTCCAGATGCTCGAGGCTTCAAACTTCAAACTTCAAGCCCCAAGGCCAAGTCAGACCGCGACCGCCATCGTATCAACCCGCTGTTGCTGAAGCACTGGATACTGGCGGCTCGGGATGCGGCATTGGAGCGCCTGTTCAGGACATGCGAGCGCGTCGGGAGTGCCTCCGGTGACCTAGGGTCTCGGATCTTGAGTGTGACCACCACCATCCTGGTAGTTATTTCTTGAATGCCTCTGCTCAAACGCTCCCCCGTAGTCCTCAGACGGTGTCACTCGACCACTGCAAACACCCCTAAGCTCGTCGTTGGTATCCGGAGAGAAGACCCGTCGAGAATCTGGGAACGTCGCGCTCCGTTGACCCCAGATGTTGTCCATCATCTCGTAAATTCCACTGGCGTGGATGTGCTCATTCAAGACTGCGAAAGAAGAGCGTTTTGCATTTCCGACTACGTCAGAGCTGGCGCGCAAGTCCACAAGACCCTTGAACCCGCGCACATAGTGCTCGGAATCAAGGAGACCCCGATCGACCAAGTGCTAACCACCCCCGTCATCTCTCCATGGACACCAGAGCCCATCCCGAGAACACACCTCATGTTCTCCCACACCATCAAGGGCCAACCGTACAACATGCGACTACTCTCCAAGTTCCTTGCCGCGCCCTCTCTTCCCGATTCGCACTTGCTTCCGAGGTTGATCGACTACGAACTCTTGACGGATGATGCTGGAAAGCGCACAGTAGGCTTCGGTTGGTTCGCCGGAGGTTAGTACTGTTTCCCAGTCTAAGCTCCATCTCTGGTTAACACCCACATAGTGGCCGGCGCACTAGAAACTTTAGCCGCGCTTGCCCAGGCCCTACTTCAGCAAGGTGTGGCGTCACCATTCCTTGTACGTCTAAACGATCGACCGCTGAATACCGTGACATCATCTTACCATTTCTGTCCAGCACACACCTCGACCACATACACTCCCGGGTCTTCCAGCAATTCGGAAAGCGTTCCGAGCGGTGGGGGATAATATCATTGACCACGGTACCCCAAAGAGTCTTGGGCCGTTCGTGATCGGTCTCACAGGGTGCAGTGGTCACGCTTATAGTAAATGCGACTAGCCGGCCCTAATTCACATGTCACAGGACAGGAAACGTCGCCCATGGTGTTTTGTCGATCCTCGCCGACTTACCCATCGTACAGGTCAACGTGAAGGACCTACCGGCTCTCATTTCAAACCCTGGTTAGTATTTTAAATCCGTGCCGATAAACCCTTCTAAGTGAATACCTCAGACACGGACCTTCACAAGATCTACCTTGTTCATGCCAAGAGCTCTGATTATTTCGCCCGTAGCGATGGAACGTACAGCCGAGAGGACTATTACACCAACCCTCACGAATACCGTTCTTCCTTCCATACGGATGTTGCTCCGTACCTCACTACCCTGATGAACGCCGTTGGCTGGTCTCACGAATACCCTCGGTTGATAACCAATGAACAACTCCCAATAACCCTCGAGCTTGCTCGGAAGGTCGCCACGGTTTTCGGTAACCCCTCGGGAAGGTTCGTCAGCGTTGGCGATATCAGCTGCGATGTCCAAGGCGGGCTCGAATTCCTGACTCACACCACCACCCTCTGTGATCCATTTTACACCAGTCGACCACAGAATGTCCCCTCACATCTCCCTGGTGTGCAAATGATGGCGGTAGATATTCTACCTACAGCCCTCCCGATCGACGCGTCGGCCCACTTCTCAAACGTCCTCGTTCCTTATCTTGAATCCCTTATTGCTGGCTATAAAGGTTCCGACCAAGGGAATCTGAAGGGCGCATTGGATCGGGCCACTGTAGCCGAAGAAGGTCGATTAGTCGGGAAGCACACTTGGCTTGGAGAAAAGGTCGAAGCCTGGAGGACAAGGAGTAGCGGGGAGGCGCAAAAGACGACAAGGAAGCAACGCATTTTAATGCTTGGCAGCGGTATGGTGGCTGGTCCAGCCGTCTCTGAGATCTGTAAGCGGGGTGATATCGAACTCATCGTCGGTAAGTCGTCATCCGGAATGTCGCAAACACAATACTCATTGGCGCTCCACAGCCAGCAACTCTTTGTCCGAGGCAGAAAGTCTGACTCGTAAGCATGAGGATGCGAGTGCAGTGCTTGTCGACATGACAGACCAGGCCGTTGTCGAAGACCTGATTAGTCGATCGGACGTTGTGATCAGCTTGCTACCCGTTCCCTTCCACCCCCGGGTCGCAGAACTTTGCATCAAGCAGCGTAAACACCTCGTCACAGCTTCATACATATCTCCTGCCATGAAAGACCTCCACGAAAGGTTTGTCACTCCGTTTCCTATAGGGCGGTGGTGTTCACGAAATGACACAGGGCGTTGGACTCCGATGTGCTATTATTGAATGAGATTGGGTTGGACCCGGGGATTGACCATTGTTCGGCAATTTCACTACTCCAGCGTCTTCGTTCGGAGAACAAACGCGTCGTATCATTCACTTCTTTTTGCGGCGGAGTCCCTGCTCCGGAGAGCGCGGAGGGCATCCCGTTGGGATACAAATTCAGCTGGAGCCCCCGTGGAGTCCTAAGTGCTGCCCTGAATGGATCGAGATTTAAACTAGGGGGAAAGGTATTGACAGTGAATTGGCTTCGAGCGAGCCAGTGCTGATCGTGAATTGGACAGGGTTTTGAAATACCCGGAGAGAAGAACTTGCGATCTGGTTTCTCTAATGTCCCTGTTTCTGATGTATTGAAACTGGAAGGGATTGCGAACAGAGATAGCATCCCGTACGCGGATACTTATGAGCTAGGAAGACTCGAGGACTTAAGAACAGTTCTAAGGGGGACGCTGAGGTAAGAATAATAACAGTCCGGCCCACAAACCCTAAACCTATCACTCACATAGATACCCCGGTTTCTTGCAACTCATCGATATCTTCAAATCTATCGGTCTCCTTGACACAGAAGCCCCGTTCATGATTGAGGACTGGCCTTCACTCCTCCGAATCACTTTGAAGAGAAAGTTGGGTGTTGACATTGGGTCCAGTGATATTGCTTCTGTGTTAGCTGCCACCAAAGATGTAATCCCGGCAACAACCGATATCTATCAACTCCAAACGGCGTTGGAGTACTTGTCCCTGGTCCCTTCCTCCTCGCCTGCACCACCCGTCCTAAAGTCCAGCGCTGCGCCTATCGATCATTTCGCGAACCTCTTGGCGCAGAGACTACGCTACGAGCCCCACGAAAGGGACCTGGTAATCCTTAACCACGAGATCATTGCCCAGGACGTGTCAGGACGAGAGGAAGTTTATTCTTCCTCATTGATCACGTATGGAGGATCCGAGGCATCAGCTATGGCCAGATGCGTCGGACTCCCTGTTGCCTTTGCCGCTCTCAAGGTTTTAGACGGACATGTGTCCGCGAGAGGTGTCTGTGGACCTGCAATCGAGGAGAGCTTATGGAAGGGTGTGCTGAACGGTTTGGAGGAGGTTGGGTTGGGCATGAAGGAGACAGTGCGGCCAAGGACCTCTACTTCTGTCACAGTCGAGAACACCCTCGCGGCTGGTCTTCACATTCATTGATTAGTCCCTCTACTGTAGTCACAGAATCTAGGATCCACGATCGCTATTTACGAGCTCGGTCAGTGGATTTGGATGAGTGGTCAGATCCCGGAATGCGCCGTAGCATCCGAGGCATGTTTACTGGTGTCCGATGAGACATTCAACGCAGGCGTTATCCGAGGTGATCGAAAGGCAGCGATCAAAAGATGCAGAGTCAGACAGACTTCGACACGAGAGATCCATTTCAGCTCCAACGGCTCGCCGACGAACTCCCAGATGGTGATGGCGACGACGAACCACTGGACAGCCAACATGCACTTCCGAGTTACAAGCCACTCTCCCGTGATGATCCTTACCTCTCAGCAGAAACCTTCGACATAGAGCTCTTCCTGCAATCGCGTTCCTACACGTCTCTGCCCGACCTTCGTACAGAGCTACGAGATTATCTGGCGACCCTCAAGGAGGAACTTGTGCAACTCATCAATGATGACTATGAGGCTTTCATTAGCCTCAGTACGGACCTACGCGGGGAAGGGACACGTTTGGAGCGTCTAAAGTGGCCGTTGGCGGACCTCAAATCCCAAACTTTGGTACGGGTTTCCCAAAATGCACCGCACAACCACCTCTGGACAACTGTGTATGTATCTAGGTCTCCAAGCAAGAGCTAGAACAACTAAAAGTGGATATTCAAGACAAGCTAAGGAAACGCGCCGCGTTGAGGGATGAGAAGGCACGGCTATTTCTCTTCACCTAGGATGCTCTCAGGACTGACCTCTAGTTGGCCTCCAGGCATTTCTCCATCTGTTACTCAAGATATCCGAATCTGTATTTCGTCTGGAATCCTTGCTGCTAATCGAATCTCCCGAATCTACAGTTTCTTCCGGTGACCATCTGGACGTTGCCATCGCCGCACCAACACTAGATGAAGACCAACACGACGAGCGCGTTCGCGGAAACCGCGCAAAACACCTCTCGCGAGTTGCTTCCGAATACACTCAATTACTCTACCACGTCTCGAAGGCGAACCCAGGAAAATGCGCATTCGTAACCGAGATACAATGGGTACAGTCGCCTGATGGTTAACTAAGCTCAGCCACTGACGTGCCAACTTTTAGCGTATAGATCGCATAAAATCCACGCTGTTCTCGGACCTGGATAAGGTGTTTGCCACCGCACTGACGTCGGACACGGACAAAACGAAATTCATGGCTGATGTACTTGAATGCCTCCGGACGTATGATGTCCTTGGTCTCTGGAGAGAGGCCGAGGAAATCATCCGTCGGAACGTCGTTTATCCCTTCGTGAAAAAGGTGCGTGACCCACTCTAGATTTAGCCTTCGACTAACACACTGAACACTCTGACCAGAACATTTTTCCTGCTGCTCTCAATGTCCCTCATTCCCCCCTAATCCCACAAACGCCGATTCCCATGGGTCTCCGATCTCCGGCTCCTCCATACACTGCCTCCATCGCGCAGAGAACTCCCTACACGCCATTTACTGCATTCGCATCAAAGCAAGATCCGTTCGTACTGAAGATGCTACAGGTGCAGCTCTTGGACGAAAGTCTGGGCCCTCTCGCGTTACTGTACAACCAGATCATCAAATTCGTCGAGAGGGATCTCAAGAAACTTGTGGAATCCGCCGAGGCTATATGCGTAAAGTCTGGCTCTAGGAAGCCACTGATTCTGCTGTTACATGGTCCTCCGAATACTCAGGAGCAGGAGCCTCGGAAAGGATTCGACATCATGGCCAATGTTGTCTGGGCGGAAATTTGCCAGGCCATCATGGACGAACTTGGTTCGATCGTCTTTGCTGCTGGGAAGACGGACGAGTTTAGAAAGGTGACCCAGATTTGCGAGTGAATCATCTAGTTCCCTCTCACCCTATTATCTGTAGAATCACGAAACTACCGAAGCATTTATCAGGGCTTTGGAATGCTTGGCGCCTTCGGTTCAGTCTATCGAGACAATGAGAGCCCACCCAGTGTATGCTGCTTTTCAAAAGCGGTGGCAAATTCACACTTACTTTCAGCTGCGCTGGAAAGAGGTCGTGGTGAAATTTGAGGAGGCCTTGGTTTCGACCAAGCTAGACATGGTCAAAGGTATGCTACCTTAGGCCAAGCCTTGATTTCGATTGTCTTCATATCTTTCAGATAATACCCCCTTTGCCACAAATCAGGCAATCGCAATCTGGAACGCGATTTCTGCGTGCTGGAGCAACGAAGTGTATATGCCAGTGTTGAGCTACCGATTCTGGAAGCTGACATTACAAGTATGCGCGAGGTCCCCTAACCCCTGCCGATCTAATGTTCCCACGTTAGCTCGTCAGCCGATATAGAACGTGGCTAGAAGCAAGTCTGCCTCCATTTGAACCCCCGTCAAAGTCTGTTGCAGCTGCGGCTGCTGAAAAATCTGTGGGTTTTGCGCGCAATTGGACAAGCAGGCGCTCACTCCATTCCTTTCACCCAGGCAACACCTCAGGGTCTCTCAAGGTCGTCGACACCAGGTCCACAGACAGAAGTAGCTTCCGCTGAGAATATAGAAGCGGACAACCAACTATTAAAACAATTCTCCGCGGCAATCATTGATATCACGACGCTGGAAGTTCAAGTGTTAACCCTTTGGAACGAGGAGCTATGTATGATGTTGCCGGAGTCCGCTGAGGAATCAGATGGGTTAGGTGTCCCTGCAAACGTGGAGGGTGAGTCCCATCCAGGAGATTAAGATGAGTCGGTGCGCTGATCCGCGCGTCCCCAGTCGCATTGCGGCAGGCGCTGGCTTCCCTTACTGCAATGGTCGCTCCGATAGCAGGACAGATCATCACAATACTGTCTCGGAGGGCAGGTGACGCCCTACTTCCCGTGCGTTCCATCCCATCGCAGTTTCGGGCGATGCAGAACAAGAAGATGCCGACGGAAAGGAGCTACTTCGTGCCCCTCGTCATGCGCCCTGTATCTTCCTACTTCGGGATCAAGACCGCTGATGGTGGTATGGGTGCTCCATTGAAAGATGCCTATATGAAACAATTTGCGTCGGAAGTCTTCCAGGCTGCTTCTCAACGGTCGGTTCTCGTCGCATGCTACCCGAGCTCAGACCTGTCACTGAACTCTTGACCCCTACTCAGGTACCTGAACTATCTATCGGTCATGAAAAAGACAGAGGAGTCCCTTCGACGGCTTAAGAAAGGCAAGAAGGCCGGTTTCTCACTGTTTGGCTCCGGTTCGACTTCTGCGGACGATGGAAAGGATGAAGAGAGGATTAGGCATCAGATGGCTCTCGATGTGGAGGCATTTGGGAGGGATGCGATTGCATTGGGTGTGGACATAGAAGAATGCCAAGCGTTCGTCCAGCTCGAGGAGAATGTTCGTGCTGCGTGGATTGAGGAACCCCCGTCATGACCCCGGCTCTGCCGAATGTAATCTGTTGTGTATATACGTCATGAGAAGAAAAAATACAGCGCCTCCGGTCGGAGGTTTTCCTCAGTTGCGTGCACGCGGGTGTGGTACAGGGCCTGCCGTACCCCGTTCTCACGGGCATGTGAACTCGGTTTGGTGCAAGGCAATGAGGACACTTCATCGTGCTCTGTGGGCAAGGGGGGTTGCTTGTGAACGTCTCCTGGACTCCCCATCGGTATCAACAACGCATTTATGGTCGTCGCCCCTGGGCACCTTTTCCTGAACCGTCACCAAGGTGTCGGCCGCGCCAACTACACCTACCCATAAAGTGGATGCAAATGATTATAACTATATACGAACGGATGTAGAATGCGGATGTGTGCAAGTGCCAATGCAAAATGAATAAAATAAATGCCCCCACGACGCTCAGAACCCCGCCACCCTCGCGCTCCTCCTCTTCCCGCGAGGTTTGGGTGCAGCATCTTCCTTCCCGCCCAGAAGCGATGCTAACCTCTGCATCTCCTCCCTCTGTCGTGGGTCCTCATATGTGACACGTGTGCCGTCGTCTTGGCGTGGGTCCATAATCGCACCAATCTCGCCTTCGACGCCGGGCTCAAGCAGTACGGGACGGAAGACCACTCCGTTTTTCGGCGTACCAAATACGAATGTGTCACCGTCTGCCTCTTCAACTGCTCGTTCCTTCTCCTTATTCAACGACTGTAAATATATTGTAAATTTCCTCTCCAAAAACAAGGATGACGTGCCCACCTTCGTCCGGAATAATGGCCGTGATCTTTTTGCCAACCTCCCGTTCTGGGCAGTAGCAACGACCTCCTCCTTCGACGCTTGTCGCTTGCCTAACAGTGTCGTGATGCTCTCTGTGATTACCTGGTGAGCCCTCTGCTCCCTCTGCTCCTCTTTGCTTGGAGACTTCTTCAGCACCATCGGTGATGGTGACCTTGAAGATGGTACTGGTTCCCACTCCTCGATAGGTGTTACCACTGAGGGTAGATGCAGGGAGCTGCTCTCAGCATCCCCGCTTAGGGTTGGCTCTGGCTTAAGGAGTCGGTCCTTGGGTGTAGAACGCGCTGGGAAGTTATTTGCGTGGAATTCGAACTCGGGTGGAACACTGTTGTCGGCAGGTGGGAACGCTTCTTGTGGGCTCTGTTCCGTCCCGTCAGAATTTTCGGCATTGGCTGTTTTGACGACTTTGGTCAGCGGAAGGGGATTGAGAAACACAGCAACACACCTTGTGGTGCAGATTCAGGTGCTGGCTCCGGTCCCGGTTCCACGACCCCTCCATCGCTACCCTCATTGAGCGGTGCTAGCGGCTTTGCTCCATCTTCTGTCATCGAAGAGTTGGCCTTGGACACGAGTAGACCCTCTAACCAGACCATGTCAACAACCGGGATTCCCCACTCCAGAGCCTTCTCGGCCTTGGGTCCTTGTTTTGATGGACATAATAGGTGTGTTGTCTTTTTCGAAAAGGTAGGTGCATGAGAAGCGCCTGTTTCGGAGGTCGGTTTTTTCCGAAGAGGCGGAACGGAGACCACTCACCAATCCCTCGTATAAATCGCCTGATCCAACATGCCTCGGATTCACCGAGCCCCGAAAAACTTAACACTATACCAGTGGCGCCTGGAACCGGGGTCGGCACAGGTATTGGCCGGAATGTGATATGTTCATCGGGATCACAAATCCGATCCTCAAAGATGCACTTTTCCAGCCAACATTCTGTTCTGTATTTCGGTTTCTCCATCTCCTTTCGTTCCGCCCTATAGATAGCACTGCCACTACTTCCTGGTCAGAAAGGGCATGGGAGAGTGAAGGGGTGGAAAAACCGACCAGACAAGCCTGACGATGATAAAGTCTATGTCCTCTAGATCATCAGTAATCCAAAATCCGACCTCCCCTTCCACCACAGACTTCACGCTGTCGGCGTTGGCTTCCCCGAGTGCTCGAAGCTTCTTCCCCGAAAAGATGCCTTCTTTACGGGTCAGCTCCGCAGGTAGCTTACTGCCACTGGCAACTGGTTGCTCCGCCTCTCGTTGAAGTGCCAACAGCGTAGCCGGCGTTCCTACGGTGGTGACCCTTGTAAACGGCTGCCTTCGCATCTCCTCTTTGGGCTTTATGGCGAAAGAGTTCATTCGCTTGAAGTTTGAGAGCATGCTGCCGTTCTCGGTCATGTTGACCAACTGGGCTTTCGGCTTTATCGAGGGCGACGAATCCTGTTTGTAGCTTGGGGAAGCCTGATCCTTAGAAGGGGTACGTTTGAGCTTTCCATCTACAACTTCAAACCCTCTGGGACCGAGAAGGTTTTCCCACAACTTAAGGGTCTCGTGGGGGACGCGCTTCCTGACAGATGCAATCTCCTCTTCTGCAGGATCGATGATAAAGGGTTCGGTTGATGGCTGAGATGATGAAGGTGGAGGTGTTGCACGGGGGGAATGATCCTGTGGTTGTGGGGAGGAAGATCTGGGAGGGGCTAGCAGTCCATCTAGATTAGTTGCACCCAAGAAGTATGTCATCCGTCCTCACTCACGCGTGGCCGACCTTGGTTGAGGCCGTGGGTTCGTGACTAAGTAATTGTCTTCTGGCCAGCGACCTTGATGAGAAGGTCAGGTGGGGTTACCGGCTGAAGATTTCAGGCGACACTCGTACCTCCGAAATGGATGGAATCCCAGAACCATTCCTCCCAAACCAACTTGATGCTGGCTTCACCTTTTTGGTTAAACTTCTCGGCATATTTCATCTTCTCCGTTTCTTCATCACCAGAACACAACAGATGAGTAACCTTGACAGGACGCTCGATGTTTTTGACAAATATTCCCTTGTTGTGAGTGACCAGTCGGTTTATATGTTTCTCCCGGTCTGCATCATCGACACCCGAGACCGCAATTATGAGCTCAGAGAATATGGGGAGTCGATGGGATAAAACGCTCTAGACCGATGATAGTTGTCAGTCTTGTTGCTAATGTGGTTGGGATAGGCGGTACCTCGCGGAAATCAACGTCGTCGCCCTGTTTCCAGATGGCATGGCATTCGGTGATCCACGTAGAGCGTAAAATCGGAATTTTCATTTGAACGGCACACTGAAGTGACATGTCAGCAACGTAGCTTACCAGCAATAGATCCACATACATCATACTTTGCGCCCCCATGCTCGTCTGCGATAAGATGGGTTGTATCGACGGTCAGGTCTTTGCGGTGTTCGGCACCAAGCTCAAGCGCAATCTTGAATAAAGTCGTCTAGGGCACGTCAGTTGTACGATAACGCGGAGCCCACTGTGGCTAGGCAGTCGTACCTTATCGTGGATTCCTGTCGCACACAGAACTACCCCCTTGAACGGCCGCGGACACGTGTCTACGAACGTGTTCTCTGGCCCATTATCTGGCGAAGAGTGTCGGACTAGATTCTTTGAACTGTTAGACGACTGATGGAGCCGGCCATTCGATTGCTTGGAGCTAGCTGAAGAGGAGGGTTGGGCTGGCCGTAACTTGACATTGGGGACCTAGAGCGAGTGGTAAGTAAAGTATAGAAACGTGTGCCAAAAGTCGCATGCCTTGTGCGACTTGTTCTTCCTCCTCGCATTCATCGCGGCCTGACGGAGGTGGACGAGATTCTGATGTCACTGTCCCGGACCGTTCCATGACTTCGGACGCGTCGACGCGATCCTTACTTAATCACATGATCTTCCTCACGCAAAAAAAAGTTTTTCCCGCACCTACGGTACCCAATTCTAACCGACTTACTGTAACTACGTGTACCATCCATATGCAAAAATAGGCGTTAGTCAGAAAGGACTTGAGGTTCGGCCTGATCCCAGGATACAACATTCGCACGTGATGCCACTTTTTTCATGTCGATCAGCTCACATAAGAGTCCTTCGCTTCGCACTACACTGATGGAAATATCGGTGCGTCCGCTGAATTCATGTGCGCTGCCCTCGCAGGTTTATGCAAATGCTCAGGCAGAGTTCAAATGCGTTGAATAAATCCACACAAGGGCTGTGGAGGCGAAGTAAGCTCAACCTTAACGCTGCACAAGAAGAGCAACCGCCGGCCCTAGTAGAAACACCCCAGGTTACAGCCGGAATACCCCCGGAAATCTCTACTGAGCAGATACCGGTACCTACTAAACGAAAGCAAAGATCTACCCGCGAAGATGGTCCATCAAAACGAACAAAACTTTCGTCCGCCAACCACAGTCCACCATCGACCAGATTATCTGACTTAGGTGGTATCGACGCATGCGTTGAAAAGATTTTGGAACTCGTTGCAATGCCGCTGTGCCACCCAGAGATCTACCTGCACACTGGCGCTCAGCCCCCGCGCGGTGTTCTCCTCCACGGTCCCCCCGGTTGTGGGAAGACCATGCTCGCCAATGCTATTGCAGGGGTGGGTCGTTCCCTTCATGAGTACAACCTTTAGGTACAAACGTTGAGACCGTCAGGAACTCGGTGTCCCTTTCATCAGCATCTCCGCGCCATCCATCGTCTCGGGAATGTCTGGGGAATCGGAGAAGACTCTCCGTGATACTTTTGATGAAGCAAAGGTGAGCCATCGTAGGGTACCTGAAACGAATGTTGATTCTTTGCTCTCAGAAGGCTGCTCCTTGCCTCCTGTTCATTGACGAAATCGATGCAATCACACCTAAAAGAGAGAGCGCACAGAGGGAGATGGAACGGCGAATAGTCGCCCAGTTCCTGACCTGCATGGACGGTAAGCCCTTCCGCCGGGTTTTCTGGTGTTCGTTCTGACCATTGGGGTCCAGACATGTCCTGGGAGAAAAACGACAACAAGCCCGTTGTAGTGATCGGCGCGACTAATCGGCCGGACTCTCTGGATGCAGCTCTGCGGAGAGCCGGTCGATTCGACCACGAAATCAGCATTGGAGTGCCCAATGAGGAGGCTCGTGCCCAGTACGTCAAAGTTGGGCCTTGATTGATCACCATCTCATTGGAGAACACTCCAGGATCTTGCGAGTACAGTCTTCGAAGCTCCGTCTGGAAGGAAACTTTGATTTCGCAGCGCTAGCCAAGGCCACTTCGGGCTACGTTGGAGCTGACCTTGCTTCTCTCACCGGCGCTGCGGGCATAGTGGCCGTAAAACGAATCTTCCGTGAACTGTCTACTGGATCCATCGTGCTTCCGGAAATCGATGCAGACACGTTTGGCCCGGACTATACCACCCCCGTGACCATCGATATCCCCCCTGACCCCGTGCTCCAGCCAGTTAAACCATCCCCGTTTTCAAGCTACCGGGGTTCCTCCACCCCATTAGCCAGCTCAATCGTTCACTTCCTTCGTGCTCATCCAAATCCGCTAACTGAGGCCCAGCTTTCTCCACTTAACATTCAATACTCAGATTTCATACAAGCACTGGAGCACGTGCAACCATCTTCGAAGCGTGAAGGCTTCGCAACCATCCCCGACGTTAGTTGGGCAGATATTGGGGCGTTGTACAATATCAGGGAGGAACTCCAGATGGCGATCGTTCAACCCATCAGAAGGCCAGAGCTGTTCAAATCAGTTGGTATAGATACCGGGTGTGGTGTTCTGCTATGGGGTCCACCAGGCTGCGGGAAAACCCTCCTGGCCAAAGCCGTTGCCAACGAGAGTAGGGCCAACTTCATTAGTGTAAAAGGTCCCGAGCTTTTGAATAAGGTACGTCCCACGAGCCATGTTTGTCCCAGCGATCACCCTCGACTAACAATCACTCCCTATTCGCACACGATAGTACGTCGGCGAAAGTGAACGCGCTGTACGACAAGTGTTCTCTCGTGCGCGAGCGTCTGCACCATGCGTCATCTTCTTTGATGAATTAGACGCACTGGTCCCCAAAAGGGATGACTCAGTCGTGAGTCTGCAAGCCTTATTTTTCTCGCCACGGTAACAACGTACTGATCGTGCTTCCCATTTCGGGACCAGTCGGAGTCTGCCGCACGGGTCGTTAACACACTCTTGACCGAGCTTGATGGACTGGACAGCCGCAAGAATATCTACGTTGTTGCTGCCACAAACAGGCCGGACATGATTGATCCTGCAATGTGCCGACCTGGAAGACTCGACAAGCTGCTTTACGTCGACCTACCTACCGCGGATGAACGCGCAGAAATCATCAGAACAATCATACGGAAAGTCCGACTAGCTCCAAATTCGCGAGTGGCCGAAGAGGTAGATCTATTGGTGAGGGAGAAGTGTGATGGGTATAGCGGAGCGGATCTGACTGCAATCGCTCGGGAGGCCGGAGTTTGTGCACTGAAACGAACTCTGGGCACCTTAAACGATGAAACCACAGAGATCGAGGTCGCCGTTTACATCGACACTGGCGACTTTACTCAGGCCCTAGAGAAGATCGGTCCCAGTGTTAGTGCAGGACAACGGGGGAAATACCTGCGGTTGAAGAACAAGTTTGCTGGACTTCCTATTGGCAAAGCATCGACGTACGCAGAATGAGGGCCGTCAGTATAGACGATCGAAAATTTTGTTCCATTGTTCCTATGTAGACGGAAGCGTCCCAACGGTACGCCAGCTGGTCTTGAATTGCATGGACCTATATTTCCCCGACCTTCTTGACTCCCACAATGACTCGTTCATTCCTTCTCCAGTATTCAACCAAGACTTCTGCAAGTCTTGTAGGATTATCCTAAACGTTGATTCGGAGGACTCAGCATTCCTCTCATGACTGAAGATCAGCAGGTCGAACAGAGCGAACCTCGTGTAGCATGTGCCCCACTCCAGAAACGACCTCCAACTGAAACTTTCCTTGCATCTGTCCTATCATCAGCTCCCGATCCAGCCGCTCCGTCCCGGCAAGCACTAGAAGGCGCGCCGTTTTGCATGAGAGGAACAGTGTCGAAAGTGACGTGAACCAATCTACCCATCGTACGCAGTAATCAGTCAACAATACTGAGTTACTACCGCATGTCCATACTTGTCCAGTAAGGCGCAGTGTCTTCCAGCGGAGTTCGCCATCTCCAAGGTGGCGGATTCCCTGAAACAGAGGGAACCAAGATTGCGGGAATCGATATCCGCGCTGACGCGGGGTTCCGTATCGCGTGCGTCTTGACACTGATCGGAGTGAGATTTGCCCTCAGACGGGAAACCGAAATCAAGCGGAAGGCTCACTGCCATTCAACTCCCTCCTCGATGCTCCCAAACCCAACAGGGCGCGTGTGCAAGAGTGCGTGCATGTGCGGCAACGCATCAAGCGTGAATTCTAATAAAAGCTGGTCGAGCCTCGCCCGACGACTGATTAAGCGAGCGTACCTTCTACAACATCGAGAACTGCGACGCCCGTGATTCGGTACTTCCGTTCAAGAAGCAGGGGAACCACCCGAACACAGACGGATCCGCCCAAGCTGTGTCCGACCAACTTTATCAAATATCAATGTCACCGCACAAACAAGACCGAACTGGCAGGCGCACCAACAATGATGGACTTGTGGTGGGATTGGGAAATACTGTCGTCAAAAGGCTCATACAGTCGTTGACCAGTGTTGTGATATCGAGGTTCGCATCAACATCAGGTGTTGGACATTCGGGAGTAGGGGCGGTCTTTCCTGCAAACGCGTTATGGCACCTGGGAGGATGTCGTGGTTAAAAAATAGAGTTTACATACCATGCCTCCTGACATCAAACGCAAAAATGCCACACTCCCCGTTGCTGAGCCTCGTAACCTCCTTAGCAAAGCACGCGAAGCTCAGCGCGGAATACCCTGCACCGTGGTGGCAGACCAGGACTGTGCCACCCTTCCCCTTCGGCGGTGTATAGTACACTCTGAAATTCAGCTGTGCAGACGGGACATTGACCTCCAGTGCCTGGTCAAAGTATCCCGACGCGGAAACAGGTTTATAACCGTCAAGGTGCGATGGTTTTGCGGATGCAGATCCAGAGCCTGATCTCGGCAAGGAGGTCGGAGGTGGAGGCATGGACGGTAAAGATCCCAAGGTATCAGCTTCCTCTTCTTCCTCATCCCCGTCTTCGAAGTCCTCGAGAGGTGGCACTGGAGGGAGTTTTGATAACCGCGCATGAATCGCAGAACGATAGAGGTTAGACATGGTTGTCGCAACGATTTCCCAGATCGAATCGGGCGGCGAATGAAATATTCCCAGGGGGGTAAGCTACAAGTGATCGAAGCATAGGCTACAAAACGAAAACGAATGCCAAAGACATAGCGTGCAACAAATAAATAACACCCTATATGAACCAGAGGAGAGAAA
>Ga0307510_10001144_pt1 | contig 28515 bp, 28 predicted proteins | sample 12_EM_MG_FD_207224 | JGI IMG/M metagenome (GOLD analysis project Ga0307510, IMG submission 207224) | Populus trichocarpa ectomycorrhiza microbial communities from riparian zone in the Pacific Northwest, United States - 12_EM | ecosystem: Host-associated > Plants > Roots > Unclassified | place... | reverse complement strand
CCGACCTGAACGGTCAGCCGCTCGCCGGCGCGCTGCTCGACGTGTGGTCGGGCGACGGCGACGGTAAGTACGACGTGCAGCTCAGCGCCGAGCCGGTGATGAAGGCACGCGGGCGCTTTCGCACCGACGCTGAGGGCCGCTACTGGTTCTGGTCCATCCTGCCGACCTACTACCCCATCCCCGACGACGGCCCGGTCGGCGTGATGATGCGCGCGACCGACCGCAGCATCTTCCGCCCCGGCCACATCCACATGCAGGTCTCGGCGCCCGGCCACGTGATGCTGACGACGCACGTGTTCGTCGCCGGCAGCCCGCACATCGACGAGGACGCGGTCTTCGGCAAGCGCGACAGCCTGGTCGTCGACTTCGACCACCACCCGCCGGGCAAGGCCCCGGACGGGCGCCAGATGAGCAGGCCCTATCACTCGGCGAGCTACGACTTCCGGCTGGTGCCGACGCCGGCCTGAACCCTCTCTCACTCCCCACAGGATTCCCATGAAGATCGGCAAGGCCACCGTGCCGCGCACGTCCATTTGCACGTCGGACGAACACACCATCGTCGTCCGCGGGCGCGACCTGTCCAAGGACTTGATCGGCAAGGTCTCGTTCGTCGAACACTTCTTCCTGCTGCTCACCGGCCAACCGCCGACCGACGGTGAAGCCGCGGTGCTCAACGCGACGTTGGTCGCGATCGCCGAGCACGGCCTCGTGCCCAGCGTGCAGGCCGCACGCATGACCTTCGCGGCAGCGCCCGATGCGATGCAGGGCGCGGTCGCGGCCGGCATCCTCGGCTGCGGCTCGGTCGTGCTGGGCTCGTCGGAAACCGCCGGCCGCATGTTCAGCGAAATCGACGCGCAGGTGCAATGCGGGGTGGCGTTGAACACGGCCGCTCTCGCCGTGATGCAGGCCTGGCGCGCGGCCGGCAAGTCCATCCCCGGCTACGGCCACCCGCTGCACAAAGAGCGCGACGAGCGCGTCGGCGCACTGTTCGACGTGGCCTACCAGGCCGGCACCGACCTGCGCTTCGTCGCGATCGCCGAGGCGGTCGAGGCGCAGTTGCCGCAGGTGCTCAAGAAAGACCTGAAGCTCAACGTCTCGGGCGCCATCCCCGCGGTGCTGCTGGGCGCGGGCTTCCCGGTGCAGGCGCTCAAGGGCGTGCCCATCCTCGCGCGCACCGCGGGGCTGATCGCGCACATGTACGAGGAAATCCAGCAGCCCATCGGCTTCGCGCTGTCGTACCAGGCGACGCGCGAGATGGTCTACGAAGGCGACCTTCCGCCCGGGTTCGGCGCACACGCATGAACGGCGTCCTCCAGGGCCTGAAGGTCGTCGAGCAGGGCACGTTCATCACCGGCCCCGCGGCCGGCATGCTGCTGGGCGACCTGGGCGCCGACGTGATCAAGGTCGAGATGCCCCAGACCGGCGACCCGTTCCGCGCGTTCCAGGGCGGCCTGTACAGCCCGCACTTCCAGACCTACAACCGCAACAAGCGCAGCATCACGCTGGACACCAAGAACGCGGACGACCGCGCGGTGTTCGATGCGCTGATCCTTGAGGCCGACGTCTACATCCAGAACTTCCGCCCCGGCGTGGCCGACAAGCTCGGCGCCGGCGAGGCCCGCCTGCGCGCGCTGAACCCCAAGCTGGTCTACTGCTCGATCAGCGGATTCGGCGCCACCGGCCCGGCCGCGAACCGCCCGGCGTACGACACCGTCGCGCAAGCCGCGAGCGGTTTTCTGAATCTGCTCATCAACCCCGAGAACCCCCGCGTCGTCGGCCCCGCGATCGCCGATTCGCTGACCGGCTTCTACGCGGCCTACGGCGTGATGGGCGCGCTGTTCGAGCGCAGCCGCACCGGCGTCGGCCGCACCGTCGAGGTCTCGATGCTGGAGGCGATGGCCCACTTCAACCTCGACGCGTTCACGCACTTCTTCCAGGCGAACGAGGTGATGGGGCCGTACAGCCGGCCCAGCGTGTCGCAGTCCTACGTGCTCAAGTGCGGTGACGACAAATGGATCGCGCTGCACATGTCCTCGCCCGAAAAATTCTGGCAGGGCCTGGCGACCGCGATCGAGCAGCCCGACCTGTTCACCGACGCGCGCTTCGCCACGCGCGAGGCGCGCATCGCGAACCAGGAGACGCTGATCGCGCTGCTCGGCGAGCGCTTCAAGCGGCGCACCCGCGACGAGTGGTGCGCGCGGCTGCAGGCCGAGGACGTGCCGCATGCGCCGATGTACGACACCAGCGAGGCCTTGAACGATCCACAGGCCGTGCACCTGCAGATGACGACGCAGGCGATGCACCCGGTGATGGGGCTGTTCCGCACCGTGCGCTCGCCGGTCTCGTTCGACGGCCAGCGCGCGCTCGACGTGCGGCCGCCGCCGATGCTGGGCGAGCACAACGACGAGATCCGCGCGTCCCTGAACCTGTCGCCCGCCGGAGCCCGCGCATGAACCGCCGCCACCTCGTTGCCAGCGTCCTGCTGACGCTCGCCAACGCGACGCACGCCCAAGATGCCCCACTCAAGATGGTCGTGCCCTTCGGCCCCGGCACAACGACCGACACCGTCGCGCGCGTCGTCGCCGAAGCGCTGGGCAAGAACCTGAAGCAGACCGTGATCGTCGACAACCGCGCCGGGGCCGGCGGCTCGGTCGGCAGCGACCAGGTCGCGAAGGCGCCCGCCGACGGCAAGACGCTGGTGATGGGCACGGTCGGCACGCACGCGATCAACGCCGCGCTGTTCCGCAAGCTGCCCTACGACACGCTGCGCGACTTCGCGCCGGTCGCCTTCATCGGCTACACGCCGACCCTGCTGGTCGTCGGCGCGAACTCGTCGATCAAGTCATTGAAAGACCTGGCTGCGCTCGCCGCACGGCCCGAGGGCGTGACCTTCGCGTCGGCCGGCAACGGCACCTCGGGCCACCTCGCCGGCGAGCTGCTCGCGCAGCGCCTGGGCGGCCGCATGATCCACGTGCCCTACAAGGAAGGCGCGGTCGCGATGACCAGCGTGATGGCCGACCAGGCCGATTTCATGTTCTACCACCCGGCCGCCGTGATGCCGCAGATCAAGGCCGGCAAGCTGCGCGCGCTGGCGGCCAGCGGCGCGGTGCGCAGCGCGGCCGCGAGCGACGTGCCGACGCTGATGGAACAAGGCATCAAGGACTTCGATCTGGTCGCGTGGTTCATGCTGTACGCGCCCGCGGCCACGCCGCCGTCCGTACTCGCGCAACTCCGCAGCGCCAGCGCCGCCGCGCTGGCCCAGCCCGATGTCGAGACCCGCCTGCGCGAACAAGGCATCGAGCAGCGCGCGATGCGCAGCGACGAGATGGCGCCGTTCAACAAGCTCGAGCTCGTCAAATGGGCTGAGCTCGTGAAGCGCTCCGGCGCGCAGGTCGACTGATTCACCACAACAACAGATGGAGACAATCTCGATGAACACCCCCACGACTCTCTCGCGCCGCAGCGCAGTCGCCGCCACGCTGCTGGGCCTGTCAGGCCTGAGCGGCCTCGCCCTCGCGCAGACCGCCGGCGCACCAGTCCGCGTCGGCAGCACGCTCGCGCTGACCGGGCCGCTGTCGGCCACCGCGCAAATCCACAAGCTGGTCGGCGACATCTACATCGAGCAGGTCAACAAGCGCGGCGGCTGGCTGGGCCGGCCGGTCGAGTGGATCGTGAAGGACGATCAATCGAAGCCCGACCTCGCGCGCACGCTCTACGAGCAGCTCGTCACCGCCGACAAGGTCGACCTGCTGATGGGGCCGTACGCGACCGGCGCGATCCTGTCGGCGATCGGCGTTGCGCAGCGCTACAACAAGGTGCTGGTGCAGCACACGCTGGGCATCCCGTCGCTGGCGAAGTACGACATGACCTTCCCGGCGTGGTCGATCGGCTCCGAGCCGCAGACCACCGTGCCGAACACCGTGTTCGACGCGCTCGCAGCCGGCCCCAAGCCGCCCAAGACCGTTGCGGTCGTGACGAGCAAGTTCCCGTCGATCCAGTTCATGTCGGCCGGCGCGCGCGAGGTGCTGAAGAAGCGCGGCCTGACCGAGGTGCTGTTCCTCGAATGGGACTTCGGCAACCGCGACTTCGGCCCGATCGCCAACCGCATCAAGGACGCCAAGCCCGACTTCGTCTGGGTCGGCGCGATCGGCCTCGAAGGCAACCTGCTGCTCGACGCGATGAAGAAGATCGACTACGCGCCGCCGCAGCACTTCTACCTCTACCCGTCGCCCGGCCCGCTGGTCTCGCTGCCCGAGGCGAAGAACGCGCTGTCGGTGACCATCTTCGAAGACCAGCCGCCGTTCACCGCGAACACCGGCGCGGCCGAGTTCGTCAAGCTCTACCGCGAACGCGCGACCAAGGCCGGCCTCGCCGACCCGTCCGTCGAGACGCAAGCCGCGGCCTCGTACACCGCGTGGCAGATCTTGGAGGCCGGCGTCGTCGCGACCAAGAGCCTGGACGACAAGGCCATCGGCACCTGGCTGAAGGCCAACAAGGTCGACACGCTGCAGGGCAAGCTGCGTTTCAACGGCACCGGCAACTTCGGCGACGACCTGATGCGCGTGAAGCAGGTGCAGAACGGCCACTGGGTCGTGGTGTGGCCGAAGGAAGTGACGAACGGCGGCGCGAAGCTGCTCGCCCCCTGATCGCCTGACGCTCAGCTCATGTCGGGTTTCACCTTGCCGAGCGCATCGCTGCTCTCGCAAAGCATCCTCTCGGGCGTTTTCGTCGGTGCGCTGTACGGTTTGATGGGCCTGGGCCTCAGCCTGAGCTGGGGCCTGCTGCGGCTCATCAACCTGGCGCACTTCGCGTTCGCGTTCCTCGCCGCCTACCTCTGCTACCAGATGGCGACGATGGGCGTGGACCCGCTGCTGACGCTGCTCGTCATCGTGCCGGCCTTCTTCGCCATCGGTGCGGGGCTGCACTGGGTGATGGCGCGCTTCAGGGTCACGCCCTTCAACTCGTTGCTGCTGACCTTCGGGCTGATGGGCATCGCCGAGGCCATCATCCAGACCATCTGGACCGCCGACTTCCGCAAGCTCGAATCGAGCTACGGTGAGATGAAGTTCAAGATCGGCGGGCTGTTCGTGCCCATCCCCGAGTTCATCACGCTGCTGCTCGCGGTCGGCATCTCGCTCGCCGTGTGGGCGGTGCTGCGCTACACCGATCTCGGCAAGGCGATGCGCGCTGCCGCTGAAGACGCGCCGATCGCATCGGCCTTCGGCGTCAACCAGCAACGCAATGCGCTGCTGCTGGCCGGCACCTGCGCCGCGCTCGCGAGCATCGCCGGCGTCTGCCTGGCACTGAGCTTCACGCTCGCGCCGTCGCAGATGTACGCGTGGATAGGCGTGGTGTTCGCGGCCGTGATGCTGGGCGGCCTGGGCCGTGCGCTCGGGCCGCTGATCGCCGGCACGCTGATCGGCGTCAGCGAGGCCGTCACGATGGCCGTGACCGCGCCGTCGTGGGCGCCCATCGTGTCGTTCACGCTGCTGATCGTGATCCTCGTGCTGCGACCGGGGAAGGCCGCATGAAGCGCACGCCGCTCATCATCGTCGGCGCGGGCGTCTTGCTCGCCTTCGTACCCAAACTCGGCCTGCCCGCGTTCTACGACTCGCTGCTCTACCTGATGCTGCACTGGATCGTGCTGGCCACGTCGTGGAACATGCTGTCGGGCTACACCGGCTACTTCTCGTTCGGCCATGGCGCGTTCTTCGGCGCCGGGCTGTACACGACGAGCACGCTGCTGTCGCGCTACGACTGGCCGTTCCTGTGGACGCTGCCGGTCGCCGCCGCCGTCGCCGCGCTGCTCGGCGTCGCGCTCGGCGCGGTCGTGTTTCGCGTCAAGGGCGTGCGCGGCGAGCTGTTCGCGTTGCTGACGCTGGCGATCACCTTCGTGATCGGCACCATCGTCGTCAACACGCCGCTGGACGGTGGCAACGGCGTGTCACTCAGCGCGGTGCCCGTGCCCGCGATCGGCCCGACGCAATCGTCGACCTTCTACCTGCTGGCACTCGCTGCGGCGACGTTGACGATGCTGATCGCGTGGGCGATCTTCGTCTCGAAGTTCGGCGCCGGCCTGTTCGCGATCCACGACGACGAAGACGCGGCCGAGGTCATGGGCGTGCCGACCTACCGCTACAAGCTCTATGCACTCGCGATCTCGTGCGCGCTGGCCGGCGTGGCCGGCGGCATCCACGCGCTGTTCCTGTCCTACGTGACGGTCGGCGAGGTCTTCACGATCGCGGTGCCGCTGACGGTCGTGCTGATGAGCGTGCTCGGCGGCACGCGCCATTGGGCCGGGCCGGCGGTCGGCGCGGTCGCGATCACCGCGCTGCTCTACAGCTTCACGGCCGCTGACCACGCGGTCGCCGGCAAGGCGATGATCGGCGTGATCCTGATTGCGGCGATTTTGTTCATGCCCGACGGCATCCTGCCGCGGCTGCAGAAGCTGTTCGGCCAGCGCATGCTGGCGGCGACCGGCGCAGCGCATCCGCCGTCGCAGATCGTCACGCCCGCCATGCCGACGACGAAGGCCATCGCCGCCGGCGACGTGCTGCTGCGCGTGCGCGGCCTGCAGAAGTCGTTCAAGGGCGTGCGCGCGCTGACTGGCGTCGATGTCGAGGTGCGCCGCGGCGAGATCCTCGGGCTGCTCGGGCCGAACGGCTCGGGCAAGTCGACCTTCATCAACGTCGTCACCGGCCACTACCTGCCTTCCGCCGGGCAGATCGTGTTCGAGGGCCGCGACCTGACGGGCCGTGCGGCGCACGAGATCGCCGCATCGGGCATTGCCCGCACCTACCAGATCCCACGGCCGTTCGCGCACCTCAGCGTGCTCGACAACGTGGCGCTCGCGACGATGTTCGGCGGCGCGATCCACGACGTGAAGGCCGCGCGCCACCAGGCGATGACCTGGCTCGAGTTCACCGGCCTGCACGACAAGGCAGCAGCGCGCCCCGACGACCTGAACCTGCACCAGCGCAAGTTCCTCGAACTCGCGCGCGCGCTGGCCTCGCGGCCGCGCCTCGTGCTGCTCGACGAGGTGCTGTGCGGCCTGACGCCGAGCGAGATCGACGACGCGGTCGCGCTGATCCGGCGCATCCGCGACCAGGGCTCGACGATCGTCTTCGTCGAACACGTGATGCGCGCGGTGATGGCGCTGACCGACCGCATCGTCGTGTTCAACCACGGCGAGCTGCTGGCCGAAGGCAGCGCGACCGACGTGATGCAGCGGCCCGAGGTGATGACGGCCTACCTGGGGAAGGCCCATGCTTGAGGTCCGCGATCTGCAGGTCGCCTACGGCGCCGCGCCTGCGCTGTGGGGCGTGTCACTCGACGTGCGCGCCGGCGAGCTGCTGTGCGTCGTCGGCCCGAACGGTGCCGGCAAGACGACGCTGATCAACACCATCGCCGGCATCCTGCGCGCAAGAGCGGGCTCGCTCGTGTTCGAGGGGCACGACATCACCGCGCTGGCGCCGCACCGCTTCTGCGAGGCCGGCATCGCGGTCGTGCCCGAAGGCCGGCGCCTGTTCACCGGCATGAGCGTGCTCGAGAACCTCGAGCTCGGCAGCTACCTGCCCGTCGCGAAGGCGAACCGCAAGGAATCGCTGGAGGCCGCACTCGACCTCTTCCCCGCATTGAAGGCCAAGCTCGCGAGCCCGGCCGGCGAGCTCTCGGGCGGCCAGCAGCAGATGGTCGCGATCGCGCGCGCGTTGATGGCGCGGCCGCGGCTGCTGCTGCTCGACGAGCCGTCGCTGGGCCTGTCGCCGCTGATCGTGCACGACATGTTCGCCGCCATCCGCCGCATCAACGCGCGCGGCGTGTCGGTGCTGATGGTCGAGCAGAACGTCGTGATGGCGATGGAGGTCTCGACCCGCGCCTACGTGCTCGAAGAGGGCCGCATCGTCGCCGAGGGCGCGCCCGCCGAGCTGCTCGCCCGCCCCGAGATCCAGCGCGCCTACCTCGGCGTCTGAGAAGCCGTGAACGAAGGAGAGAGACCACCATGCTGTTCCCCACCACCATCGTCGGCAGCTTCCCGCAACCCGACTGGCTGATCGACCGCGAGAAGCTGGCCGGCCGCTTCCCGCCGCGCACGCGGGCACGCGAGCTGTGGCGCATCCCGCCCCAGTACCTCGAACAGGCGCAGGACGACGCGACGCTGATCGCGATCCGTGCACAGGAGGCGGCTGGCCTGGACATCGTCAGCGACGGCGAGATCCGCCGCGAGAGCTACTCGAACCGCTTCGCGACCGCGCTCGATGGCGTCGACCTCGACAACCCCGGCACCGCACTCGACCGCTCCGGCCACCCGAACCCGGTGCCGCGCATCGTCGGCAAGATCCGCCGCCGGCATGCGGTCGAGGTCGATGACTTGAAGTTTCTGCGCGCCAACACGACGCGCATGGTGAAGATCACCGTGCCCGGCCCGTTCACGATGCTGCAGCAGGCGCAGAACGACTTCTACGCGAGCGAGGAAGAGGCGGCGATGGACTATGCCGACGCCGTCAACGCCGAGATCCGGGACCTGTTCGCGGCCGGCGCCGACGTCGTGCAGATCGACGAGCCCTACATGCAGGCACGGCCCGAGAAGGCGCGGCTCTACGGCCTGAAGGCGCTGAACCGCGCGCTCGAGGGCGTGACCGGCACGACGGCGGTGCACATCTGCTTCGGCTACGCCGCCATCATCCACGCGCGGCCGAGCGGCTATTCGTTCCTGCCCGAGCTGGCGCAGTGCAGCTGCAATCAAGTGTCGATCGAGACGGCGCAATCGCACCTCGACTGCTCGGCGCTGACCGCCCTCGAAGGCAAGCGTGTGATGGTCGGCTGCATCGACCTCGCCGACCCGGCGATCGAATCGGTCGACACCATCGTGCAGCGCATCGAACGCGCGCTGCCCTATGTGAAGGCCGAGAACGTGATCCTCGCGCCCGACTGCGGCATGAAATACCTGCCGCGCGAGACCGCCATCGGCAAACTCAGCGCGATGGTCGAGGCGGCCAAGGTGCTGCGGCAAAAGCACGGCGGCTGAGCGCGATGCTGTTCGCCTTCCACCTGATCGATCGCGCGGGTGCCGGCGACTTGCGCCTGCGCGTGCGGCCGGAGCACAAGGCCTACCTGGCGCAGGTCGCCGAGCGCATCGCCTTCGCCGGCCCGCTGCTCGCGGACGACGGCCAGACCATGGTCGGCAGCCTGCTGGTGATCGACTTCGCCGACCGCGCCGCGGCGCTCGCGTGGCTGTCGGCCGAGCCGTTCACGCGCGCCGGCCTCTATGCCGATTCGCAGGTGCACACGTTCCGCAACCTGTGGCCGCAACGAATGGGTTTCCCCGATCCCGTGGCGTGAGTCGCGCCGACGCTCCACGGGCCTGTTTCGACCTCGGCGCACCTGAGCCAGCCAGCGCAGTCAGAAGCCCGATCCACGGGTCGGCGCCGGGCATGGCGCCATTCGATGGAGACAAGGACATGTGCAGACTCTGTGACGAAGGACAACCGCAAGACCATTCCGGGTCGCGACGCAATTTCTTCAAGACCGCGGCCGCGACCGGCGTGGCCGCAACCGCGTTCGACCTGCTCGCGGCCGGCCCGGCCGCCGCGCACGAAGACCGCGAGCCCGAGGACAGCGGCCAGCGCGGCCGGCGCTACGTCATCCGCGGCGGCGCGGTGATGTCGATGGACCCCAAGGTCGGCGACTTCGCGCAGGCCGACGTGCTCGTCGAGGGCAAGAAGATCGTCGCCGTCGGGCGCAGCCTGCACGCCGGCGGCGCGGCCGAGATCGACGCGCGCGGCCGCATCGTGATGCCGGGCTTCGTCGACACCCACCACCACCAGTTCGAGACCGCGTTGCGCAGCTTTCTGGCCGAGGGCCAGCTGCTGCCCGGCACGCCGGGCGGCGACGTCAACTACTACCAGTACATCCTGCTGAAGTTCGCGCCGGTGTACCGGCCCCAGGACGTCTACATCAACGAGCTGTTCGGCTCGCTGAGCCAGCTCGATGCCGGCGTGACGACGGTGCACGACGTGTCGCAGATCCACCACTCGCCGCAGCACTCCGACGCCGCGATCAAGGGCATCATCGATTCGGGCCGGCGCGGCGCGTTCGGCTACTTCGAAAGCGCCGGTGCCGCGGTGCTGGGCACCAACCCGGGCAACCAGTACCCGAGCGACGCGTACCGCATCAAGAAGCAGTGGTTCTCGTCGACCGACCAGCTCGTCACGATGATCATGGGCGGCGAGGTCTACCTGCCGGGCTACGAGAAGGCCTGGAAGATCGGGCGCGAACTCGGCCTGCAGGTCGCCGCGCACATCCTGTCGCCGTTCGGCATCCGCCCGACGCTGGACCTGCTCGCGCAGGGCCGCGGCGGCGACAGCGGCACGCTGGGCCTCGGGCCCGACAACCTGTTCATCCACATGACCGGCATGTCCGACCTCGGCTGGCAGAAGGTCAAGGACGCCGGTGCACAGGTGTCGCTCGCGGTGCCGATCGAGATGAACATGCGGCACGGCCTGCCGCCGCTGCTGAAGATGCAGAGCCTGGGCCTGGAGCCGTCGCTGAGCGTCGACGTCGAGTGCACGCTGACGGCCGACTTCTTCACGCAGATGCGCTCGTGCATGAGCCTGCAACGCATGATGGTGAACCAGATGATCCTCGACCCGGGCTTCGCGACCGGCAACTGGTGGCCGCCGCAGCTGCCCGGCACGCCCGACCCACTAACGACCCGCGACGTGCTGCGCTACGCCACCATCAATGGCGCCAAGGGCCTGCGGCTGGACAGCAAGACCGGCTCGCTGACCCCGGGCAAGGAGGCCGACATCATCATCCTCGACGCGACCGCGATCAACGTCGCGCCGCTCAACAACGTGCCGGGCGCGGTGGTCTCGCTGATGGAGCGCTCGAACGTCGAGACCGTGATCGTCGCCGGCAAGGTGCGCAAGTGGAAGGGTCGGCTGCTCGACGTCAACCTCGCACGGCTGCGCAACCAGCTCGAGGACTCGCGCGACTATCTCTTCAGCGCCGCGGGCATTGCGCAGGATCTTTTCCGCTGAGGCGCTGCTGCGCAAGGCAGGTCTTTCGCAGCTGCTAGGATGGATCGAAGAGGCCGCTACAGAGGCCTCAGAAGATCACCTTGAACCGACTGCGCCCGTTGCTGTCGTCCGTTTGGCCGCGGGCGCGCCTTGCCTCTGCTCCCACCCTGAACCTCGCGCTTCAGGGTGGCGGCGCGCACGGCGCGTTCACCTGGGGCGTGCTCGATGCCCTGCTCGAAGACGGGCGGCTCCAGTTCGAGGGCCTGAGCGGAAGCAGCGCCGGCGCATTGAATGCGGTGCTGTTCGCCGAGGGCTGGCGTCGCGACGGGCGCGACGGCGCACGCCGCGCGTTGGCCGATTTCTGGTCCGCGCTGGGGCAGCAGCTGCCGTTCGAGTTCCTGGTCCAGGGCCAGGGCGAGAACATCGGCCTGTCGGCGGCGAGCAAGATGATGATGAAGTGGGCGGGCCTGTTCTCGCCCACGCAACTCAACCCGTTGGGCCACAGCGCGCTGCGCGACCTGCTGAAGCAGCAGGTCGACTTTGCGCAGCTGCGCCAGCACAGCCCGTTCAAGCTCTTCATCGGCGCGACGCAGGCCAACACCGGCAAGCTGCGCGTGTTCCGCGAGACCGAGGCCAGCGTCGACGTGCTGCTCGCCTCGACCTGCCTGCCGCGCCTGCACCAGGCCGTCACCATCGACGGCGAACCGTACTGGGACGGCGCCTATTCCGCCAACCCCGCCGTCTACCCGCTGTTCTATGAATGCCGTTCGCGCGACGTGATGCTGGTGCTGCTGAGCCCGCTGCGCCACGAGAGCGCGCCGCACACCGCCGAGGAAATCGAACAGCGCGCGCTCGAACTCGCGTTCAGCGCCAACCTGATGCGCGAGATGCGCACCTTCCAGCAGGCGACCGCGTTCGCGCGCGCGGCGTGGTGGCCGGCCGGTGGCCTGGAGCAGCGCCTGCGCGAGATGCGCTTTCACATGATCGACTCGCAGGACCTGGCCAGCATGCAGCGCAGCGAGACCAAGCTGATCGCGCATGCGCCCTTTCTCGAGCTGCTGCACACGCAGGGACGCGAGCGTGCAAGCGCCTGGCTGCACGAACACGCGAGCGCCGTCGGGCGCCGTGCCACCGTCGACATGAACAGCTGCTTCGGCTGAACGGCCGCCGACTCACGACAGCCGCTTCACCCCCGGCAACTCACACGCGTAGATCGCGTTGCGCAGCGCCGCGATCGCCTCGTAGCGCGTGAAGGTGCGACGCCACACCAGCACCACGCGCCGCGTCGGCACCGGCTTGGTGAACGGGATGTACTTGATGTGCGGCTGCACGTCGTTCGGCACGCTGAGTTGCGGCACCACGGTCACGCCCATGCCCGAGGCGACCATGTACTTGATGGTCTCCAGCGACGAGCCTTCGAAGCTCTTGCGTATGCCCTCGGCGTCGGCGCTCGCGAAGCGCGCATACTCGGGGCACACCTCGAGCACGTGGTCGCGAAAGCAATGGCCGGTGCCGAGCAGCAGCATGGTCTCGTTCTTCAACTCGTCGGTCGTGATGCTCTTGCGCTTGGCCAGCGGGTGCAGCTTGGGCACCGCCGCCATGAAAGGCTCGTCGTAGAGCGGCGCGACCGCGAGGCCGGTGTCGGGGAAGGGCTCGGCCATGATCGCGCAGTCGAGCTCGCCGGTGCGCAGCATCTCGAGCAGCTTGGCGGTGAAGTTCTCCTGCAGCATCAGCGGCATCTGCGGCACGTGCTCGATTGCCTGCTTCACCAGGTCGGGCAGCAGATAAGGGCCGATCGTGTAGATCACGCCCAGGCGCAGCGGGCCCGAGACCGGGTCCTTGCCGCGCTTGGCGATCTCCTTGATCGCCGCCGCCTGCTCGATCACGGCCTGTGCCTGGCGCACGATCTCTTCGCCCAGCGGCGTCACGCTGACCTCGTTCGCGCCGCGTTCGAAGATCTTCACGTCGAGTTCTTCTTCCAGCTTCTTGATCGACACGCTCAGCGTCGGTTGCGACACGAAGCAGGCCTCGGCCGCGCGGCCGAAATGGCGCTCACGGGCGACGGCGACGATGTAGCGGAGTTCGGTGAGCGTCATGGCGGCAGAGGATAGCGCGGCGCGCGCGGCGCTGCTGCCGGCATCGTGCGTCGATACCCGCACGCACGGCGCTTGCTCCACCGCGGCGCAGCGCCGATTCTTCGCCCGCGGCATGTGCCGCGCCTCCATCGAAAGACCCTGCATGAACAAGTCGCTGCTGATCGTCGGCGCACTCGCGAGCGCCAGCCTCACCGCCTGCTACGTGGTGCCCATTGACCCGCGCACCGGCCAGGCCTACCCCACGCCCGTCGCGCGCGAGCCGCAGGGCGTGGCCACGCTCATCGTGCCGCCGCCCGCCGCCGCGCCGCCGCAGCCGACGACGCTGAGCGTGCGCCTCTACCCGGTCAACGCGCAGGCCAACAAGGGCGGGCTCATCAACGCGATCGTGGTCGACAACAACGCCGGCCACGGCACCTTCAGCGTGCCCTACCTCGGCGACACGCTGACCGGCGAATCGACGCTCGTCGACTCGAACTACGCGTCGTTCGGCCGCATTCACAACGAGGTGCTCGGCTATACGCAGCGCAGCTTCAGCGGCCGGCGCGGCATCGCGAACGCGTTCGGTGCGAAGGGCGTGAACGCGCAATGCGAGTACCTGATGACGGGTCCCGGCGCGGGCACCGGCGCATGCCTGCTGTCCGATGGCGCGAAGTACCAGATGCACTTCGGTGGGTAGCAGGGTCAAGCCTTCAGGTAGTCCGACCGGCCGCCCAGCCAGCGCGTGACGTGGTCGAGCGCGACCTGCGGGTGGCGTTCCAGCAGCAGCGTCGCCGCCGCGCGCGCCTGATGAACGAGCGCCTCGTCGAGCGTCAGGTCCGCAAAGCGCAACAACGGCGCGCCGGACTGGCGCGCGCCGAGAAACTCGCCCGGGCCGCGGATCTCGAGATCGCGGCGTGCGATCTCGAAGCCGTCGGCCGTCTCCAGCATCGCCTTCAGCCGCGCCTTGCCGGTGTCGGACAGCTGGCTGCCGAACAGCAGCACGCAGACGCTCGCGACCGCACCGCGGCCGACACGGCCGCGCAGTTGGTGCAGCTGCGACAGGCCGAAGCGCTCGGCGTGCTCGATCACCATCAGCGACGCGTTCGGCACATCGACGCCGACCTCGATCACCGTGGTCGCGACCAGCACGCTCATGCGCCCTTCGCTGAACTCGGCCATCACCGCGGCCTTGTCGGCCGCCTTCATGCGGCCGTGCAGCAGACCGACCGCGTGCTCGGGCAGCGCGACGCTCAGGTGCTCGTGCGTCGCGGTCGCGTTCTGCAGGTCCAGGGTCTCCGATTCTTCGACCAGCGGGCAGACCCAGTAGACCTGCTGACCCTGCGCGACAGCGTCGCGGATGCGCGCGATCACGGCCTCGCGCTTGGCGTCGGCGAACAGCTTGGTGACGACCGGCGTGCGGCCGGGCGGCAGCTCGTCGATGGTGCTCACGTCGAGGTCGGCGAACAGCGTCATCGCGAGCGTGCGCGGGATTGGCGTCGCGCTCATCATCAGCGTGTGCGGCTCGATCGCGGCACTCGCGAGCTTCTCTCGCAGCGCCAAGCGCTGCTGCACGCCGAAGCGGTGCTGCTCGTCGATGATGGCCAGGCCCAGCCGCTTGAACTGCACCTGGTCCTGGATCACCGCGTGCGTGCCGACGACCAGCGCCGCCTCGCCCGAAGCGGCCTGATCGAGCATCTTCTGCCGCGCCTTGCCCTTGCGGCTGCCAGTCAGCCAGGCGACCGTGATGCCCAGCGGCGCGAGCCAGCCGACGAGCTTGCGCAAATGCTGTTCGGCCAGGATCTCGGTCGGCGCCATCAGCGCGCACTGCCAGCCGGCGTGGATGGTCACGGCCGCCGCGAGTGCCGCCACCACCGTCTTGCCCGAGCCCACGTCGCCTTGCAGCAGGCGGTTCATCGGCACGTTGCGCTGCAGGTCGCGCGCGATCTCGTCGACGACGCGGCGCTGCGCCGCCGTCAGCGTGAACGGCAGCGCCGCGAGCAGCTGCTCCTGCAAGCCGCCGGCGACGACCTTGAAGCGCGGTGCCCGCTGCAGCTCGCGCTCCCGCTTGGCCTGCAGCTGCGAGAGCTGTTGCGCCAGCAGCTCCTCGAACTTCAGCCGCTGCCACGCGGGATGCGTGCGGTCCTCGATCGCCGCGATGCTCGCGTCGGCGGGCGGGTGGTGCAGCAGGTTCAGCGCGTCGCGCAAGCTCGTCATGCCGCGCGGAATGGCCTCGGGCGGCAGCAGCTCCGCCAGGTCGGCACGCGCCAATCCCGCCGCGACCGCCTTGCGCAGATAGGCCTGCGGCAGCTGCGCGCTGGTCGGGTAGACCGGCGTCAGCGCGGTCGGCAGCGGCGCGCCTTCGTCGACCGCGCGAAAACTCGGGTGCACCATCTCCAGCCCGAAGAAGCCGCCGCGCGCCTCGCCACGCACCCGCACGCGCTGGCCGACCGCCAACGTCTTCTGGTGCGACGGGTAGAAGTGCAGAAAGCGCAGCACGAGGTCGTCGCTGCCGTCGTGCACCCGCACGACGAGCTGGCGCCGGCCGCGGACCTGCACCTCGCAGTCGGTCACCACGCCTTCGACCTGCGCCGTGATGCCGTCGCGCAGCGCCCCGATCGCGGTCAGGCGCGTCTCGTCCTCGTAGCGCATCGGCAGGTGCAGCGCGAGGTCGATGGGACGCCGCAGGCCGAGCTTTTCGAGGGCACGCTGCGGGCCGGACTTCGGGGGCGCGGGGCTGGTGCGGTGATCCGGTTCGGCCATGCGCCGATTCTCGTCGCAACCGGCGTGACTTCCGACCGCCGGCGCGGTGCCGACGCTGCCACGCGGAGCCCATTGGCGTGTACCGTCTGGGTCGTGGTCGCGGCATGGAGGCGGCCCGACTCCCAACATCATCCATTCCACACCCACCGAGCCATGAAACTGTTGCTGCGACTGACCGCCTGCGCCTTCACGATTCTTCTCGTCAGCTCGGTCGCCGCGCTGGCCTGGGACCGCAGCGACCCGGCACCGACGGTGCAGAAGACCGAGCGCTGAAACCGCGCGCCGAGCGCGGCATGGAACAATGCGGCCCCTCGACAGGCCGGTACAGCCTTCCATGCCCCATGCACCCGCTCACCCCTTCACGCTCAGCGATTTCGACTTCGCGCTCCCGCCCGAACTGATCGCCCAACACCCCGCGACCGAACGCAGCGCGTCGCGCCTGCTCGATGGCCGCGACGCGGTGCCTGTCGACCGCGTGTTCCGCGACCTGCCCGCGCTGCTGACCCCCGGCGACCTGCTGGTGTTCAACGACACCCGCGTCATCAAGGCGCGCTTGCTGGGCGTGAAGGCCACCGGCGGCAGCGTCGAGGCGCTGGTCGAACGCGTGCTGCCGAACTTCGAGGTGCTGGCGCACTTGCGCGCGAGCAAGTCGCCCAAGGCGGGCGGCCGCGTGCGCTTTGCCGATGCGTTCAACGCCGAGGTGCTGGGCCGCGCCGGGCCCGAGGATTCGCTGTTCCATCTGCGCTTCCCTGACGACCCGCTCGCGCTGCTCGAACGCCACGGCCACGTGCCGCTGCCGCCCTACATCACGCACGCCGACACGGACGACGACGAGCGCCGCTACCAGACCGTGTTCGCCGCCCGCCCCGGCGCGGTGGCGGCGCCGACCGCTGCGTTGCACTTCGACGACACGCTGTTGGCCGCGTTACGCGACCGCGGCATCACGCCGACGAGCATCACGCTGCATGTCGGCGCCGGCACCTTCCAGCCGGTGCGCAGCGACAACCTCGCCGAGCACCGCATGCACAGCGAATGGTTCGACGTGCCCGAGGCCACCGTGCAGGCGATTGCGCGCACACGCGCGAGCGGCGGGCGCATCGTCGCGGTCGGCACGACGACCTTGCGCGCGCTGGAGTCGGCCGCGCTCGGCGGCACGCTGCACAGCGGCAGCCGCGACACCGACATCTTCATCACACCGGGTTTCGCGTTCCAGGTGGTCGACGTGCTCGTCACCAACTTCCACCTGCCCAAGAGCACGCTGATGATGCTGGTCAGCGCCTTCGCCGGTTTCGATCGGATCAAGGCGCTCTATGCGCACGCGATTCACGAGCGCTACCGCTTCTTCAGCTATGGCGACGCGATGCTGCTCGAGCGCGCGCCGCCCATGGCCTGACCCATCGCACTGCGACAATCCCGCCCATGCTCAAGTTCGATGTCCTGAAGACCGACGGCCACGCCCGCCGCGGCCGCCTCACCCTCAACCACGGCGTCGTCGAAACGCCGGTGTTCATGCCGGTCGGCACCTACGGCACGGTGAAGGGCGTGATGCCGTCGTCGCTCGAGGCGATGGGCGCGCAGATCATCCTGGGCAACACCTTCCACCTGTGGCTGCGGCCCGGGCTGGACGTGCTCGCGCAGTTCGGCGGCCTGCACCGCTTCGAGTCGTGGACCAAGCCCATCCTGACCGACAGCGGCGGCTTCCAGGTCTGGTCGCTGGGCGAGATGCGCAAGATCAGCGAAGAGGGCGTGAAGTTCGCGTCGCCGGTCAACGGCGACAAGCTGTTCCTGACGCCCGAGGTCAGCATGCAGGTGCAACGCGTGCTCAACAGCGACATCGTGATGCAGTTCGACGAGTGCACGCCCTACGAGACCAAGGGCCACGTGACGACCGAACGCGAGGCACGCGTCTCGATGGAGCTGAGCCTGCGCTGGGCGCGGCGCTGCCTGGCCGAGCACACCCAGCTCGAGAACCCGAACGCGCTGTTTGGCATCGTGCAGGGCGGCATGTTCGAGAACCTGCGCGAGGAGTCGCTCGCCGCGCTGGTCGAGCTCGAGCTGCCCGGCTACGCGATCGGCGGCGTCAGCGTCGGCGAGCCCAAGCCGCTGATGCAGCAGATCGTCGCGCACACGCCGCACCGCCTGCCGGCCCACAAGCCGCGCTACCTGATGGGCGTGGGCACGCCCGAAGACTTGGTCGAGGGCGTGGGCGCCGGCGTCGACATGTTCGACTGCGTGATGCCGACGCGCAACGCACGCAACGGCCACCTGTTCACGCGCTTCGGCGACCTGAAGATCCGCAACGCGCGCCACAAGACCGACGAGCGGCCGCTGGACCCGACCTGCAGCTGCCACACCTGCGCCAGTTTCTCGCGCGCCTACCTGCACCACCTGGACCGCTGCGGCGAAATGCTGGGGCCCATGCTCGCGAGCATCCACAACCTGCACTACTACGTGAACCTGATGCGCGAAGTGCGCGAGGCGCTCGATGCCGGCACGTTCGCGGCGTTCACGGCGCAGTTCAGGGAAGACCGCGCGCGCGGTATTGCTTAGGCCGTCGGACACGTCCGACACGCATGCGCGTCGTGCGACCCTTACCGGCACGCACGACGCCCGCTAGGCTTGGATCAGCGAGTCAACAGGAGCTGGCGATGACGAAGATCCGAGACATCATGACGCGCGGCGTGGCGATGATCCAGCGCGACGCGACGCTGCAAGACGCGGCGAAGAAGATGGACAGCCTGAACGTGGGTGCGCTGCCGGTGTGCGACGGCGACGCCCTGGTCGGCATGGTCACCGACCGCGACATCACCGTGCGCGGTGTTGCCGCGGGCATGAACCCGCACCAGGCGTCGGTGGCCCAGGTGATGACGCACGAGCTGCGCTGGTGCCACGAGACCGACTCGGTCGACGCGGTGATGGACCTGATGGGCGACGCCCAAGTGCGCCGGCTCGCGGTGCTCGGCGCGGACCACAAGGTCGCCGGCATCGTCGCGCTTGGCGATCTGGCGACGCGCCAGCCCCAGCACACCGACATGACGCTGCGGGAAATCTCGGAACGCAGCCCGACGCCCTAGGCGCCGTCGACACGATGCCCTCGAACCGCGACGCGGCGCTGCCGAGACCGCCTGCGAATCGCGGCTCGCCGGTGCGCCTGCTCGGGTCGCCGGCACGCGAAGTGCTGCGCCACCCGGCGGCGTTCGCCTGGCGCACGCTGAAGGGATTTCGCGCCAACCAGGGCCTGCTGCTGGCCGGCGCGGTCGCGTACTACGCGCTGCTGTCCATCGTGCCGCTGCTGATCCTGATCGTGATCGCGCTGTCGCACGTCGTCGACCAGAGCGAGTTGTTGCGGACCTTGCAGCGCTACCTCGAATGGCTGGTGCCGGGCCAGTCGGCTGCGGTCGTGCACGAGCTCGCGAACTTTCTCGACCACCGCGACCTGATGGGCGGCGTGTTGCTGGTCACGATGCTGTTCTTCAGCTCGCTCGCGTTCACGGTGCTCGAGAGCGCAATGAGCGTGATCTTCGTGCACCGCGCCACGGTGCGGCGGCGCCACTTTCTGGTGTCGGCAATCCTGCCCTACCTGTACATCCTGTCGCTGGGCATCGGCATGCTGCTCGTCACGCTGGTGGCCGGCAGCCTGCAGGCGATCGGCCAGCAGCAGGTCGAGCTGCTCGGCCGCACCTGGTCGCTCAGCGGCGTGTCGGGCGTGCTGCTGTACCTGCTGGGGCTGGCCGGCGAGATCCTGGTGCTGACCTCGGTCTACCTGGTGATGCCGATCGGCCGGCTGCGCCTCAGCCATGCGCTGATCGGCGGCGTGACCGCGGCCTTGCTGTGGGAGCTCACGCGCCACGCACTGGTCTGGTACTTCGCGACGCTGTCGCAGGTCAGCGTCGTCTACGGCTCACTGACGACCGCGATCGTGGTCTTGCTGAGCCTGGAGATCGCGGCGACCCTGCTGCTGCTCGGCGCGCAGGTGATCGCCGAATACGAGCTGATCGCGCGCAGCAGTTGACCTCACCAGAACGCCCACTGCTGCGTGCGCACGACCCAGACGCCCAGCGCCGCGTTCGTCACCGCATGCGCGATCACCGGCACCCAGAGTTTGCCGGTGCGCTTGTAGAGCAGCGCGTAGGCCAGCCCGGCGATGGCCGCGGCCAGCCACAGCGTGTGCGCGAGCGTGAAGACGAAGGTCGACAGCACGAGGGCCTTGAGGCCGGCCTGTTGCGGCACGACGGCCTCGAAGCGCGGGCTCTGGATCCAGCGCATCAGGAACGAGCGCCAGAACAGCTCCTCCATCACCGGCACCAGCAGCGACGCGCCCAACCAGCGGACCGCGATCAAGGGCCAGATCAGCCGGCCATCGGCATCGATCGGCACGAAGGCGGCACTCACCTCGCCGATCTGCATCCAGGGCGCGTCGAGCGTGATCCACAGCGCGAACACGGCGAGACCGACGCCGACGGCCAGCGCGGCCTCAGTGGCACTCGGCCAGGTCTGCCGCACCAGCTCGCCGTACTCGCGCCAGAACCACGCGAGCAAGCCGCCGACGATCAGCACGGTGGCGCCGTAGACCCAGCGTGGATCGAGGCCGGCGACACCGTCGGCCGGCAGTTCGCCGCGCGCGACCAACAGCAGCATGAACACGGCGAACGGGACGGTGCGCGCGACGGCGGCGCGGCTCAGGGACAAGGCCATCCAGAAGGCTCCGAGATTGAATTCGGAGCGATGCTAGAGGATCAGGACGCGAGCAAGCCCGCGACCCGCTCGCGCAGCGACGCCGGCGTCACGCCTGCGGGCGGCAGCGCGTCGCCCGCGACCAGCCCGACGGGGCTGAACCAGCCGCGCCGGAACGGCTTGCTCATCGCCGCGCCGTCCTTGCGCGAGAAGAACGAGCCCCACAGGTTCTGCAGCGCGAGCGGCACGACCGGCACCGGGTTGGTCTCGAGCAGCTTCATCACGCCACCCTTGAACTCGGCGAGTTCGCCGTCGCGTGTGATCGCGCCCTCGGGGAAGATGCACAGCAGGTCGCCCTCGGCGAGCACCTCGCGGGCCTTCGCGAACGCCTGTTCGTAGGCCGCCGGGTCTTCGCGCTGCGGCGCGATCGGGATCGCCTTCGCGAGCTTGAAGAACCAGCCCAGCACCGGCATCGCGAAGATCTTGTGGTCCATGATGAAGCGGATCGGCCGCGGGCTCGCCGCCATCAGCAGCACCGGGTCGACGAAGCTGACGTGGTTGCACACGAGGATGGCCGCACCGGTGGTCGGGATGTTGTCGTCGCCGCGCACCTTGAAGCGGTACACGAAGCGCGTGACGATGAAGGCGATGAAGCGCAGCAGGTACTCGGGCATCAGCATGAAGATGTAGAACGCCACGACCGCGTTCAGGATGCCGGTGATCAGAAACACCTGCGGGATCGTGAAATGCGCGGCCAGCAGCGCGCCGACGCCGACCGAGCTGACGATCATGAACAGCGCGTTCAGGATGTTGTTGGCCGCGATGATGCGCGCCCGGTGGCTGGGCTGCGAACGCAGCTGGATCAGCGCGTACATCGGCACGCTGTACAGCCCGGCGAACAGCGACAGCAGCGCCAGATCGATCATGACGCGCCAGTGCGCGTGCATGCCGACGAACGCGGACAGCGTCAGCTCGGGGCTGGGTGCGAGGCCGCGCGACGCGAAGTAGAGGTCGATCGCGAACACGCTCATGCCGATCGCGCCGAGCGGCACGAGGCCGATCTCGACGTGGCGCTTGCTCAGCATCTCGCACAGCAGCGAGCCGATCGCGATGCCGACCGAGAACACCACCAGCAGCAGCGAGGCGACCTGTTCGTTGCCGTGCAGCACGTCTTTCGCAAAGGCCGGGAACAGCGACAGGAACACCGCGCCGAAGAACCACATCCAAGAGATGCCCAGCAGCGAGCGGAACACGACGATGTTCTCGCGCGCCAGCATCAGGTTGCGCCAGGTCTCGGTGACCGGGTTCCAGTTGATGCGCAGGTCAGGGTCGCTCGACGGCGACGCCGGCACCGCCTGCGCCGTCATGCGGCCGATCAGCGCGACCGCGACGCAGCCGACCGCGACGAAGTGGCGGCCGACGTCGGGGATCGCGACCAGCAGACCACCCGCGACCTGGCCGAGCAGGATCGCGACGAAGGTGCCCATCTCGACCATGCCGTTGCCGCCGGTCAGCTCGCGCTCGTTCAGGTGCTGCGGCAGGTAGGCGAACTTGACCGGGCCGAAGATCGTCGAGTGCAGGCCCATCAGCAGCACGCAGGCCAGCAGCACGATCACGTTGCCGGTCCAGAAGCCGAAGGCCGCGAGCGCCATGATCGCGATCTCGAGGTTCTTCACGAAGCGGATCACGCGCGTCTTGTCGTACTTGTCGGTGGCCTGGCCGGCCGTCGCCGAGAACAGCAGAAAGGGCAGGATGAACAGCGCGCCGATCACCAGGCCGGCCATGCTGGCCGGCAGCCAGCTGACCTGCAGCTGGTAGGTGATCATCACCGTGAACGCGAACTTGAACAGGTTGTCGTTGCCCGCGCCCAGGAACTGCGTCCAGAAGAACGGCGCGAAGCGGCGCTGCGTCAGGAGCGCGAACTGGTTCGGGTGCGCGTGGTCGTTCTGGCTCATGTGCTTGTCCCTGTCTCTTTTTTGATCGTGAGGCGCAATCTACCGGATGACTTGCACCGGCGCACCCATGCCGGTGCGATTCAACCACGCGAACACCGAATCGACGGTGACGGTGTCGATGCGATCCGTGAATCGCTTCTCGTTCGGGTGGTCGTCGAAGGCGATGTTCGCGGCCGTCAGGCGACCGCCCATGCGCTTGAGCGGGCCGATGTGCAGCGTGGTCGGCGTGTAGCCCTGCAGCTTGAGCCAGGCCTGCGCGCGTTCGCGCGACACGGCCGCCGGTTCGAGGGCCATCGCCAGCGTCTCGATCGCCCATTGGTTGGACTGCTGGTAGGTCTGCGCCCACGGGTACGCGACCATGTTGTAGGCCGGCGTGTTGAGCTGCGCGAGGCGCGCGTTGTCGCGCAGCACCGGCAGCAGCTTGGCCTGGATCTCGGGCGTCGGCACCACGACCGCGGCCTCGTATTCGTACAGGTCGTCGAGGAAGAACTCGCCCAGCCCTTGCCGGTAGATCGCCGCATGCGCGGTGCCGCACTGGTTGAGCTTGTGCACGACGCGCCACTTGCCGTTGTCGCGGTACGCCAGGCCGAAGTGCGAGTAGCGCACACCGTATTCGCCCAGGTTCTGGCCGATGCGCGCGAGCGCGACCACTTGCGCGCCGCTCTGGTCGAGCCGCTGCGCGGTGTGCTCGGCGAGTTGCATCGAGCGCTGGATGCCCTCCACCTTGGGCGGCTTGTTCTCGCAGCTGCGACCGGCGTGCGCGGCGACGGCAAACGTTGCGAGCGCCGCGGCGATGGCCATCGAACGGGTCGCGTTCATCGCGTCACGCGCTCGTTGTAGAGCAGCGCCGCACCGATCTCGTTCGGGATGAAGGCGATCGCCTCGCTCGCGGTCGAGAGCACCCAGCCGGTGCTCACGGCCGTCACCACGACGACGGTGCCGACGGCGACCGACAGCCCGCGCGCCGCCTGCGCACTGAGCGTCAGCGTGGCGCGTGCGCCGTCCGACGCGCGTTCCAGCACCCAGACCGTGCCGACGGCCGAGGCCTGCACGGCGACCACCGTCAGTGTGGCGCCGGCCGACAGCACGACCACCGGTGCGGCGACCGACACCGCGATCGGCAGCGCCGACAAGGCACTGGCCTCGGAGACAGTCGACTGGGCGTGTGCGCTGGCGAGCGCGACCGACAGCATGGCGGCGAGGGTGAGTTGGCGAAACGATGTCATGTGAATGCTCCTGAAGATGACGAAGGTCGGATCAACCGGCGTTGCGCTCGGCCAGCAGCGCCTCGTGCGCATCGCGCAGCGTCTTGGCCAGCGTGAATACGGTCGAGATCAGGAACAGCCAACTGACGCCGAGGAAGGCCTTGTAGGTCGGGTTCACGTCCATGCGCCACAGGCCCCAGGCCGTCAGCGCCATCGCGAGGCCGAAGCCGGCCCACACGACCAGGCCCCACATCGGCGTGTCGTTGCGGCGCACCTCGTTGTCGCGCACGTACTTGGCGAGTGCGAACGCGGTCGAGAGGCAGAACATGTAGCCCATCACCATGAACGCGCGGTCCAGGTCGGCGCCGGGCAGGTAGGCCAGGCCGGTCGCGCACAACGTGACGGCGAGGCCGAACGAGACCCAGACCTGGAGCTTCCAGGCGGCGGTGTCTTTGCGCAGGGGGGTGGGGTGCATGACGTGGTCTCTCAGAGGTTTGTTGAACACGGATGCATGTTCGGCGACCCCAGGCTCGGTATCAATCACCCCAAGGAGGGTCGACAAATCTCAGGCCTTTGGTATCGTTTCAGGGTACTTTTTGACGGAGCACACGATGAGCACGACCCATGACCTCGTCACCGCGCTGAAAGCCGAGCTGAAGGCCGCCGGCATCACCTACGCCGACCTCGCCGAGCAGCTCGGCATGGCCGAGTCCAGCATCAAGCGCATCTTCGCGAAGGCCGACATGCCGCTGTCGCGCATCGACGAGGTGCTGCGCGTGCTGAAGATGGACTTCGCCGAACTCGCGCGCAAGATCGCCGACGCGCAGCCGCTGCGGCGCGAGCTCACGCTCGAACAAGAGACCGCGGTCGTGGCCGACCGCAAGCTGATGCTGCTGGCGATCTGCTGCATCAGCCAGTGGACCTTCGAGCAGATGACGTCCACCTACGCGATCACCGATGCCGAGTGCGTGCGCTACCTGCTGCAGCTCGACAAGCTCGGCTTCATCGAGCTGCGGCCGCTGAACCGCTACCGGCTCAAGGTGGCCAAGGGCTTTCGCTGGCGGCCGCACGGGCCGGCGATGGAGTACTTCCGCAAACACGTGGCCGACGACTACTACAGCGGCGGCTTCGACGGCGAGGGCGAAATACTGATGCTGGTGCACGGCCACATCGGCACCGCGCAAGCCGCCAACTTCGTCGAGCGCCTGCAACGTGTCGGACAGGACTTCGCTCAGCAGCACCTCGCCGACCAGAAACTCGGCGCAGAGCACAAGGGCCACTACACGCTGGTCGTGGGCATGCGCTCGTGGTTGTTCGCGCCGTTTCGCGATCTGAAGAGAACGCCCGGGTTGCGGTGATCAGCGACCCAGCACCTCGTCGTTGTCCTCGCCCAGCGTCGGCGCACGCCGCGTGATCGCACCCGGCGTCAGGCTCAGCTTGGGCACGATGCCCGGCACCTCGACGCGCAACCCATCGGCCGTCGTCACCGTCTGCAGCATGCCGCGGGCGCGGTAGTGCGGGTCGTCGGCGATGTCTTTCGCGGTGTAGATGCGACCGGCCGGGACCAAAGCTTGGTTCAGCGCCTCGAGCACGTCGACGACGCTGCGCGGCGCGGTCCACGCGCCGATCGCCGCGTCGATCTCGGCGACGCGCGCGACGCGGCCGGCGTTGCCCGCAAGCGCGGGGTCGGCGCCCAGGTCATCGCGGTCTATCGCCTTCATCAGGCGCTTGAAGATCGAGTCGCCGTTGCCCGCTACCAGCACCCAGCCGTCGGCGCACGGGTAGGCGTTGCTCGGCGCGATGCCGGGCAACGCCGAGCCTGCAGGCGCGCGCACCGCACCGAACGCGCTGTACTCGGGCAACAGGCTTTCCATGCAGTTGAACACCGCCTCGTACAGGGCCACGTCGATCACCTGACCGCGGCCCTTGGGCGCGTCGGCACTGAGGCTCGCATGGCGGTGCTGCAAGGCCATCAGGATGCCGATCACGCCGTGCAGCGACGCGAGCGTGTCGCCGATGCTCACGCCCACGCGCACCGGCACGCGGCCCGGCTCGGCGGTGAGGTGGCGCAGCCCGCCCATCGCCTCGGCGACGACACCGAAGCCGGGCCGGTCCTTGTAGGGGCCGGTCTGCCCGTAGCCGCTGATGCGCAGCATGATCAGGCCCGGGTTGGTGGCGCTCAACCGCGCGTAGTCCAGGCCCCAGTCCTCCATCACGCCGGGCTTGAAGTTCTCGATCAGCACGTCGGCCTCTTGGATGAGGCTTCTGACGATCTCTCGCGATGCCTCGTCCTTCAGGTCGAGGGCGACGCTCTTCTTGTTGCGTGACTGGACCTGCCACCACACGCTGGTGCCGTTGTGCAGCAGACGCCATTGCCGCAGCGGATCGCCGACGCCGGGCGGCTCGATCTTGATGACCTCGGCACCGAAGTCGGCCAGCGTCTTCGCGGCAAACGGGCCGGCGATCAACTGGCCGAGTTCGATCACCTTCAACCCGGCCAGCGGGCCGGGTCGGATCGGGGCATTGGGGGCATTGGTTTGGGGGGTGTCGTCCATGCATTGATGTTAGGCCGCGACAAAACGCGGCCTCAGGCCCCCGAGTGCGGGGTACTCCTGCGCGGAGGCGCCTCACACGTTGCTCGACGGCCGCGCCTACGACTGGCTCGACAACCAGAGCAGCGCCACCGTCAACGGCGTCACCTTCAGCGCCGCGGGCGACGACGGCCGGACCGGCCACGGTGCCGTGACCTCGCCGGTCTTCGGCTCGCTCAAGAGCTCGCTGTGCCAGGCGAACGACTGCGGCAAACAGTCCGACCACGTCGTCACCACCGTGAACGCGGTGCCGGAGCCTGGCACCTATGCGCTGATGGCCGCCGGCCTCGGCGTGGTCGGCTTCCTGTCGCGCCGCCGTCGCCGGCCGGCCTGATCCGACGCGGCCGATCGGCAATAGGCCCCGCACCGCGGGGTCTTTCTCATGCGGCGACGCTAGGCGGCGCGCTGCTCGAGCAGGAAGTTCGCGCCGTCGTACTGGCCCAGCACCTCGGTCAGGTAGGGCAGCACCGTCAGCAATTCGTCGTGCAGCGTGTACGGCGGGTTGATGACGAACATGCCGCTGCCCGCCAGGCCGAAACCCTGCTGGTCGGGTTGCTGCACCGTGAGCCGCGCGTGCAGCCAGCCCTTGGGCGCGAGCGCTTCCAGCCGCTTGGGCAACTGGGCCGCCTCGAGCTTGCTGACCTGCGGGTACCAGACCATGTAGACCCCGTCGACGAAGCGCGTCAGCGCATCGCGCAACGACACGATCACGCGGTTGTAGTCGCGATGGCCTTCATAGCTCGGGTCCATCAGCACCACGCCGCGTTTGGTGCTGGGCGGCACCTGGCCCTTGAGGCCGTCGAAGCCGTCGGTGTCGTAGACCTCGGCGCCCTTCAACTCGCCGAGGTAGGACGCGAGGATGCGGTGGTCGGTCGGGTGCAGTTCGAACATGCGCAGCTGGTCCTGCGCGCGCAGGATCATCTGCGCGAACGCGGGCGAGCCCGGGTACTGCTTGAGCCCGCCGTCGGTGTTGAACTGGCGCACCAGCGCGACGTAGTCGGCCACCGCGGGCGGCAGGTCGTCGCGGCCCCACAGGCGCAGGATGCCCTGCTCGAACTCGCCTTTTTTCTGCGCGAACCGCCCCTCGAGCGAATAGCCGCCGGCGCCGGCGTGCGTGTCGACCAGGCGGTAGGGCTTGTCCTTCTGGTTCATGTAGCGCAGCACGAGCGCGAGCGTGGTGTGCTTGAGCACGTCGGCGTGGTTGCCCGCGTGGAAGGCGTGTCGGTAGGCGAGCATGGTGGGGTGAACCTCGGGAATCAGGAAGGCACTGTAGCGGTATCGCCGCCGAACGCGGCGAAGCGCACGACCAGCTCGTCGAGCAGGCGCCGCACGCGCAGCGGCATGTGCTCGCGCGCCGGCACGATCGCGTGCAGCGGCAACTCGTCGCAGCGCCAGTCGGGCATCAGCTCGACCAGGCGCCCGGCGTCGAGGTCGGACTGGATGTCCAGCCGCGACTTGTAGACGATGCCGAACCCCTCGACCGCCCACTGCCGCACCAGCGCACCGTCGTCGGCGCGGCGGTTGCCGTTGGCCTTGATCGTGATGCTCTGGCCGTCGCGCGTGAAGGTCCACTGCAGCTGCGGCCGCCCGCTCAGGTACAGCGCGATGCAGTTGTGCTGGGCCAGCTCGCGCGGGTGCTGCGGCACGCCGCAGCGCGCGAGGTAGGCGGGCGAAGCGGCCAGCGTGCGCGGCCCGACGTGCAACCGGCGTGCGACCAGCGCCGAGTCGCGCAGCACGCCGTAGCGCACCGCGATGTCGACACGTTCGCGCAGCATGTCGTGCAGGCTGTCGGACACGTGCAGCGTGATGCGCAGGTCGGGGTGGCGCGCCAGAAAGCCGTCCAGCATCGGGCTCAGGAGCTGGCGGCCCAGGTCGCTGGACGCCGCGACGTGGATCTCGCCGGCCAGCCGCTCGCGCTGCGCGCCCAGCAGCGAGCGCACGTCGTCGAGCACCCCGAGTGCGCGCTGCGCGTGTTCGCGCAGCAATTCGCCTTCGGGCGTGAGCCGCATCGAGCGGGTCGAGCGCTCGACCAGGCGCACCGCGAGCGTCGCCTCGAGGCGCTTCAGCGCCGCGCTCGCGGCGGCCGGCGTGAGTTGCAGCTGGCGCGCGGCCGCACTCAGCGAGCCCGCCTCGGCCAGGCGCAGGAACAGCTGGAGTTGCGAGAGTTGCAGGTCGCCGACGGCGTCCATCTTCAAACCTCAGTTGAAAGTCAATCTGGTTTCGGTCCAATTATCAAA
>Ga0307510_10001143_pt1 | contig 28519 bp, 30 predicted proteins | sample 12_EM_MG_FD_207224 | JGI IMG/M metagenome (GOLD analysis project Ga0307510, IMG submission 207224) | Populus trichocarpa ectomycorrhiza microbial communities from riparian zone in the Pacific Northwest, United States - 12_EM | ecosystem: Host-associated > Plants > Roots > Unclassified | place... | reverse complement strand
GCGATAAACGGGGCTGGTTTACCCTCCCACCGCTTATCACTTATCCTTGAAGACAACATCTATTATAGGCAACTAAAATAGATACTCATCGAGATAAAGCGCTCTCAAAAAAAAAAAAAAAAAAAAAGTCTTGGATTGAAAACCAAGTTAGGCTTAAGGCCCAACTAGTGAGAATACAGGGGTTTATATACTAAGTGAAGAGTAACGGGTCACAGAGGTCATGGAAAATATAGTAAATATTTAGGGGTTCCCATCATGACGTGGCAGTTCTAAATATAGCTCTATCATGAGCTGGCAACTGTGGAGTGGAGCATCATGAGCTGGCAAACCGAAAAGGGTTAAATGGTGATGCTGCGGAATGCTGCGGACTGCGGAATGATGGCATGTGATAGTTGACTGCGGATTAGTCAGATGGCCTATCAGGTGACTTGTCAGGTGATTTGGTGGCGGTCCGAGCGGCACGTGAGGGAACAAGTGAAGAACAAGTGACCGAGGGTGCAGAATAAAATGGTAAGAAATGTCGAAAAATAAGGGGTAAGGGTCAGGATCATAACAGGATATAGGCATTTGCAAGTTGCAGGGCTATGATCTCCAATGTTGTTGGGGTGGGTTTCTTGCAAGGTTATCACACAACAGGTGAGTTAGGAAAACACAGAAGGGGGATGCTCTATTGGGTGTGTAGGAGTGAGAACTATGGTAGTATGGAGAGAGAATGCCTGGTAGGGCAGATGCCTGGTGAGGCGGTACGTTGCAGGTGTGCATTTATGGGGGCCAAGGTTACTCGAGGGACAGCGTCCCATCCTTGTCTCAGCTGAGAAAAACTGACCATGGTGGTGGTAGCGGTTCAAGGAGCCCCCATAAAGGTCCATCCATTGAGCACTGATTTTGGGTGTTCACCCACCGGCCTGGTTTCAGCTATGTGTGCGTCATGTGACTGGATTTTACAAACTGGTTTGCATTCTCCTGCTATTGACTAAGGTATCCCACACTTGTGGCTGATGTTTTGTGCCAGCCTACTGGGCAGGTTGCGCACACAAAACTAAAGTTCATGGTTGACATAATCACACTTGGCATAACCCAAAATAGCTCTGATTGGCTACACACAGTACAGGGATTCGTACACTACGCTACTAGGATTAGGCGTAACCTGCCCAGTTGGCTGGTTAGGAGCCTGAATACACACCTAGTTCCCGTGTCTGATGCACGCGCTCTGAGGCCATCACGTGCCCGGAATTCACACCCTTAGATTCATTCTTTGCTACACCCTCACTCAGGCCTCAGTGCCAGCAACCGATACTGCGGTACCGCGACCCGACTTGAAAGTTGAGCATCAGGAAATCCCTTAATCTTATAACCCGAATCGCCGCTTATCACCGCTTATCACCACTTATTAATAGTACTTATTTTTTACTTATACCCAGGAGAAGCGGGCTAAGTCCGGAATACGTTGCTTTAAGTGCCCAGGGGTTTTCCTGCGCATCGATCACACTGGCAGTTTCAGGCATCCAATATTCAGCGACTGGGTACACCCTCGGATGTCATCCGCGCAACGAAATAAACATCAAGTGAACGCACCCTAGCGACGTCTGTTTTCTTACCTTGCGATGAATGGCCGCGGGAGACTCCTGTGTATTAAACATTTCGTTGAGCACTTCCGCTGATCACATTGGCTGTAGGGAAGGTCATGTATGTCTTGGGATCTTCATAAGTACATTGTTGTTGAAACGAATCCGATAAGTCCTTGTCCTTCAAGAGATTACACCCAAGACCGAGTACGTAGAGCTACTCCCTGTCTCAATGCTGCTGACCTACTGGAATCACATAGATATATACATCTGTGCAGGTCTCCCGTTCGTACTTCGCCTTTGCGAAGCTCGACTCGACAGCACCGTAAACGACGACAAAATGGTCGTTGTTGCTACGTTGGCATAAAGAAAAGTGGTCGCTATCTCCTCCGTTCACCGCTAAACCGAAGGGAAACTCTTCGCCATGAGGGCTTGTGGAAAACTAAATGTAGTTTGAATGACATATCGACGACACCGTCAAAGACCGAGACTCAGTTACAAGAAACTCAAGCTTTTGATACTCACCAGTTCGCAATACACCTTAGCTGGGGAAGCGGCCACGCCGTATGCAGGGAGAAGGCACGATAGAAAGCCATTTTCCTTTGGCACCTCCTCCGAGACGCCGACTATTCTTCCGTCTGATCCGTACGCTGTAATCCCGCCATCAACCATAGTGAAGTTCTTGGCAATTATTGACTCGGAGTTCATGGACTCAGCGCTCTGCGTCACACAATGGCGTGTCAGCACCATCACATCAAGGAGAGTGTCGCGATACATACCCCAAGCCACGCATAGTTGGAGCTATAACTCGAGACGTTTGAGCCAATGGCCAATGGCTTCCGGATGTTGGTGTCTGACTTGGAGGCAGCGAGAAGAGTGAAGTTGTTAGCATCCGGGACTCCATTCCATGGGCAAAGTGAGGTCTGGCGTTCCGCAGGTGAGGCCAAGGAGAGGGTGGCAAGGAACGAAGAGATAAATGCCAGGGCAAACATTGTATTATCGTAGGTCTTGGCGATGAAAAATGGAAGAGGGAGTCCTGGTTTTATATACTGATCAGTGACGTGACGACGCCTCAACTCCGAACATTTGTAGGGTGAAACGTGTGTGAACGACGAGAGAAGATCATGGTAAATTGTGCTCACTGCGAAGCGTCGTATTCCGACAAAGCCACGGCGATTCACTGATTCAGGCTATGGTGTTCGTGTATTTCTGATAGTGGCGTGTAATTGAATGCGGAAGCTTGTCGACGTCGTTAAAGGAATTACGGCGAAGCGCGGAATATTGATCCCGGTCAGTTGCCGCGGTTGCGGCGTCAACTCAATAAAATGCGGCCAATATCTACGCTGACACGGGATGAACGGTCTCTGAGCCCGTCAAGTGTGGAGCGAGGCGTAAGGGTATCAAATCCGTGGGACCTCTCATCTCGAATAGAAAGCGTAGGGTCAACCCCAGTGCAGATCTCCTCCATTCCAAGTCAGCGCAGCAGTCTTCCTAAGTGGGTTGTCATACAGTTTATGTGTGCTTCCCTTTGATGGTTTTCAGGCCCAGGAAAAGCAAGCTACTGACCCGATTCAAACAGAGGTTTCGACATTTACTAAATGCGGAACGGGAGAAGCGATGGAGAATCATACTAGCTGACAGGGTGTCCACTTACGTGCGAGAAGCTCATGGACGCAATCATTTCCGACAGCAGAGATTCCCCGATACATTGAAACGATTGTCAAACGCTGCTTCCACTCGCCCTGCGATTGGCAAGGCAGATACCATGAGAAAGTAACCGATCCGTTGGTATGCAGGTTCGGGATACGTTGCACACCTACAAATGGGGCTATTGTATAGTCTAAGACAGGAATCAAGTAAATGGCATGAGTATGAGTGTTGATAGCGTTGATAGCGAAAATATTGTAGTTTTGGCTGCGATAGGGATGAAGAGAGAGAGAGGCGAGACTATCAGGACGAGGGACGGCAGGGCGGCTCGGTTCTTGTCGTCTGGGGTGGTCGGGCGAAGATGAAAAGCACGCAAAACGGAACGAGAGGGAAAGTTGGGTTTCGATTACCTGCCTCCGACGAGGTCAGGCGAGAGGGGTTTTATAGACAAGTACGCTAAGCGTGAGGTGAGATACAGGGGAAAAAAGAGAAACGAACATGAAGGCGGCCCTGCCGGCGAGAGACCCACGCGGCGACGAAGATGGTGTTCAAAAAAAAAAAACTCAATTGTATCAACGTGCGCGACGGCGAGCACATAGACACCGAGGGCGATGAGGGTGTGGCGACGTTCGATGGTAAAAGTCTGGTGGAATAGGAAGCTGGAAAATGGAGAGCGGACAATCTAGAACGAAAAAGAAAACAAGGAAACGTACTCGAGAGGCCTAATCAAGTCTATACACGATAAAAAGTCCTTCCGGACAGAGCCGAGGTCCTGGCATTTGAGGGTCTGTGTACGTGTCCGACGTAGAACAACAACGGGATTTCGAGGCGTCGCCCGACAGGACTTAGGCAATCCGCGGGGCGTCGGCAGAAGAAATGGGTACGGCATTTGAGGCTGGGTCGTGGGGGAGGAGTTGAGCACAAGGAGAACGAGAGTGACAAGGAGGAGGAGGCCAGGCGAGCGACGTCGGGGATGAAAAGACGGCGTCTCGATGCGAATTTGAAATTGTCGAAAAGTTGTGGGTTCCGCACGTGGAATGAGATGTCAACTCACAGCACAGTGTCCTGTAAGTTACCTGTCTGAGAAATGCCGTTCCTCCAAGGGAATGTTGGGAATGACTTACCCGTTACCCCGTACACCAAGAGAGCTGCATTGAATCACTGATACTGCCTATCATTCGTCCCTTCTAGGAGTCCTTCTGCGAGCCAGGGACTTCCCGTCTTCTCCGGAATCCAACTTCGTCAAAGCTTTCGATTTATCTTCCCTCAAGCCCGCCCCAGCCTCTGGCTTCTAACCGGCCGCTAATGCCTCCGACGGTCGTGTGACGTGTCACAAACCCTCGTCTCTGCGCCCGTCTCCTTTAGGCAGTGCGTTGACCCTTGCTCCTTACACCTGCCACCACCCCCTCTATAATCACCTTCATGCAGTGATATGGGTGATCAGTCACGATCACCTTCCTTTCGAGCCCTCTTCGGGTCCACCTTGCAGGACTACCAAATCCAGACGGGCATCGCATTGGCCAGTCACCCACTCGCCGGAAAACTCCAGAGTTGCGACTCGGTCGAGTCCGTTACCACCGTACTTCAAGACCAAGCACGAGAGTTCAGTAAATTCCCAGGGGATAATGGCAGGATCACAAAGTCCCTCAAGGGTATTGTGTCAGTTCTGTATACGCTCTCCGCTAGTACTGCCGCTATCGGCCTGGTGCGTCGGAAGGTGTCCATGTGTGTTCCACGTCTCTGATGGTCTAGTATACAGCCATTCCTGCCTGCAAATGCCATTTTTACTGGCTTCGCTATCCTTCTTGCTGTATGAGACTTGTTTATTTCCCACGTTTGCGTCCTTGTGACACACAACTGTATCAGGCAGTCAAGGACGACGTCAGCACCTGTTACGACGCTCTCGTCGACTTGCTCGAATCCATTGAACACTTCATGAACCGCCTCGACATTTATACCAGGGTCCCTACAACGGGAGCTATGACTGAGATCATCGCCAAAATCATGGTGGAACTGATTTCCACTCTTGCACTGGTGACGAAGCAGATCAAACAGAGGCGGCCGAGTGCGTACATTATAACCAACTTGTCACTGGTCTGAATAGAATGCAGTTAAACTGGTCAAGAAGCTGTTTGGAGAGAATGAGGTCGAGGCGGTGTTACAGCGAATCGACAGACTCACCCATAATGAGGCTCGAACAACCGCAGAGCAGACCCTCGAAGTCATGTACGGCCTCGTCCAGAATATGAGGACGGTAATTGATGGTGAGTATATCTACCTCGTCTGTTTGTTACCAGTTGTTGAGTGTTTTTTCTTCAGATGGAAAGTCCTCGGTTGACAGCGTCCGGGATGCCCTCGGTATATATTGTTGGCGACATAAATTGGTTTCGTGTCTGACTGGGCGTTAGAAATCATACACCGATTGGCCAGCGACTTGAACAAGTCGAAACGTGAGTTAGCTTTTCTAACCTGGCCAGATGACGGAGCGCTGAGGTTGTCTGGTAGGCGACAAGCTGCAAGGTGATATCCGGAATTGGCTCTCTCCGCCTGATCCATGGAAGAACCACAACATAGCTTGCGGATCACGGCACATCGGCACGGCGAATTGGTTCATTCAGAGTGACAATTTCTCAGAATGGAAGTCGCTGTCGTCTGGTCCGAGTTCCCTACTGTGGGTTCACGGCAAACGTACGTGTCTTGTCCAGCCTGCATATTTTCACAGAGTCTAATGGGCTTCCCCACTCACAGCAGGCGCAGGGAAGAGCGTCTTTTGGTAAGTTACTTGGCATTATCTCTGTTGTAATGACTCATGGCGTGGGCCAGTTCTTCGATCATCGAGGATATTGACGGCATTCGGAAACTGGGACTGGCATCGATGGCATTTTTTTATTGTGACTTCAGAGAGGAACAAAAGAAGGACTCCCGTGGCCTACTCTCATCTTGGCTGGTACAACTTTCTCACCAATCTGACGCCTACTCCCACATTCTGTCCAACTTCTACTTGGAGCACAGCAATGGTTTGAGGCAGCCCAGCGATGATGCGCTTGTCGAATGTTTGAAAGAAATACTGAAACTGCCAGGACACGCACCCGTCTACCTGATTCTGGATGGCCTGGACGAATGTCCGATGACATCATCGCTGTCGCCCCCTCGTGACAAAGTTCTAATGGTCGTGGAAAATCTCATTGATTCACAATTTCCTAATATTCGCATCTGTATCACAAGCCGACCTGAGACAGACATTAAGGCTGTCCTCTTTCCTTTAACTTTCCGTTCCATTTCACTACATGACGAGAGCGGACAAATGGAGGACATCAACAACTATATCAAGTCCGTCGTTGACACCGATCGAATTATGCGAAGATGGAAAGCGACCGACAAGCAACTGGTCATCGACGTGCTCACAAATAAGGCTGATGGCATGTAAGCTGTTGCTGGTTTTTGGATTCATGACTCCTGTTTACATTTAGTGTAGGTTCCGATGGGTTGAGTGCCAACTGGGCTACCTTCGCTGCTGCCTCCCAGGACGTATAAGGCATGCCTTGGAAGAACTACCGGAGACGCTCGATGAGACATACGAACGATCATTGAAGGATCTGAAGAAAGCAAATTGGGAGGTTGCCCACAGCCTATTTCAATTTGTCGCAGTGGCTTCCCGCCCACTCAGTGTCGACGAACTCGCGCAGTTTCTTGGATTTGATTTCACGACGGGGTCAATTCCGAAATTTCAACAGGATTGGCTCCTGGAGGATCCAATTTATGCAGTTCTGTCCACAACGTCGAGTTTGCTGGCCATTGTCGACATCGGTGATTCGCAAGTCATCCAATTTTCCCATTTCTCCGTCAAGGAATTCTTGACGTCTTCCCGGCTTGCCGAAGCAAGTGACATTGTTGTCCAGCGTTACCACATCTCTCTACCAGGCGCGCACACTCTCGCCGCACAAGCTTGCCTTGGCATACTGTTACACCTCGACAAAAAGATGACCGCAGTCGACCTGGAGAACATTCATCTCGCGGAATACGCGGCAGAGCACTGGGTGGACCATGCGCGGTTCGAGGAAGTCTTTCGAGAGGTGGAAGATGCAATGAAACAGCTATTTGACGAGACTAGACCTCATTTTTCGGTCTGGGTGTGGATACATGATTTGGAAGACCGGTACTGGCGTCGAGAAAAGCGGGGGGAAAACCCTTCAAAGCCGCGCGGAACACCGTTGCACTATGCGGCTCTGTGTGGCTTAGATGCTATTATAAACTTCCTGGTAGTTGACCACGCGCAAGATGTGGACTCTCGGGGCTTTGGCCACCAGTCGACTGCATTACATCTAGCATGTGAAAGAGGGCACGTAGAAGTTGCTCGTACCCTTCTCGACAATGGCGCAGATGCGGCAGCCGTAAACCAGCACGAGTCCACTCCGTTGCACCTGGCATCAAGTGGGGGACATGCGACCGTCGTTCGTGTCCTTCTTGAGCGTAGCGCGGATCCGGATACCTGGGACGAACAACAATCTTCCCCACTTGACCTGGCGATTCGAGGGGGCCACGTGGAGGTCACAAAAACCTTTCTCGAGTTCGGTGTGGGTGTATTGTCAGAGGATGCCAAAACCTGGCCCCCATTGCACCGGGCGTTGTTTGAGGGAAATATTGAAGTTTCACGTACGCTTCTCGAGCACGGCGCGGACTTAACAGAACTCTTTGACAACGAGTGGACCCCACTAACTGCGGCATTAGTCGGAGGACATACGGAAGCCATCCGATTCCTTCTTGAGCACGGCGTGGACATGACAGGCGGGCTTGATAATGGGGGGACTACTGCACTGCATCTAGCGTCGGGCACGGGCTCTGTGGAAACCGTCCGCATCCTTCTCGAGCACGGCCTAGATGCCACATCCCAAGCCCATACCCATAGGAGCACTCCGCTGCATTTGGCTTCGGAGAGTGGAGATGTGGAAACCGCACGCCTCCTCCTCGAACATGGGGCGGGTGTGACAGCCCTGGACGACGAAGAGCGCACCCCACTTCATTTGGCATCGTCCCATGGACACGTGGAATTTGTACACATCCTTCTCGAACATGGGGCAGATGCGACAGCCCCGGAAAAAGACGGGTGGACCGCATTGCATTTTGCGGCACAATATGGTCATTTGGAAGTCGCGCGCCTCCTTCTCGAACACGGGGCAGATATGACAGCCCAGGACAATAACGACGACACTCCGTTGCATTTGGCATCTGACCAGGGAGGCACAGATTTCACACACCTCCTTCTCAAACATGGGGCGGATACAACAGCCTGGGATGGGTACGGGTTCACTCCCTTACATTTTGCAGCTCGGGGCGGACATGTAGAAGTTGCGCGCCTACTTCTCGACTACGGCGCGGATATGACAGCCGAGAACGATGACGGCGCCACTCCGTTGCATTTGGCATCTGACCAGGGAGGCACAGAATTCACACACATCCTTCTCGAACATGGAGCGGATACAACAGCCTTGGATGATGATGGGTGGACTCCGCTACATTTTGCGGCTCGGAGCGGACATGTAGAAGTTGCGCGCCTACTTCTCGACTACGGTGCGGATGCGACAGACCAGAACGACGACGGGGAGACTCCACTACACATCGCGGAGGCCAACGGACATGTGGAACTCACACCCTTACTCCTCGAGCGCATGACCGGTGCCACAGCCCAAGCTGACCATGAGCAGGTTCCAATCCATATGACTATAGACGAGGGGTATGTGGAACCCTCACACCTACTTTCTGATGGCGGGACAGATGGGACAGCCGAGGGAAATCTGGAACTTCTATGCCAACTTCCTGAGCACCAGGCAGATGAGGCAACCCAGGCCGACCACGACTCTGTGCGAACTCCAATTCAAGTTGTGGTAGTCGAGGGACCTATGGAACCCCTAGGCCTGCTTCCCTCACCGGGGATAGATGCGACAGATCAAGCAGACGACGTGCGAACTCCAATCGAAGTTCCGATATCCGAGGGATATGTAGAATCCGCTTCCCTGCATGATAGGCTACATCCCGAGCCCAGAGCAGTTATGACCGCCCAGGCCAGCAACGAGCTGGCTCCATCGAATGTCACTGCTGCCGAGGGACATGCGGGGCACACACCCTCACTTTCCCAGCCGGGGTTGGATGCGACAACCCATACTGACGATGGGCGGACTCTGTTAACAATGGCGCCGCAACTGGGACACGAGGACGTCGCCAATGACCTTCCCGACTATGGCACGGAAACGGTAGTTCATGACGATCAACAGTGGTGCTGTTGCATCGTACAATAGGGTCGGATGTGAGTTTTGCTCGCGTTGTTCACTGGTTATGGAGTTGATCGAATCACAGTGAGAGGCCCGGACTCGTTCACTTGGAGCATCTAAGTACAGAAGACACCGTTGCTCTATCTAGTTTCTCTCAAACCATCAGGTTTGTAATAAATATGGGGTCATCGTAGTGCGATACTGTCCGCAAATGGCCTACCAAACGTGACCTTGTCGGTGATGCCGGATGTGGTGTAAAATTCATTCGGGACAATTGGTCATATATGTGGTAATCACACTCAAAAGCGGGGCCAGTTCCAAACAAGCGCGCGTGTCACCGCTGCCACCTACCATCTCGGCGGGGTATCTTGTATGTCCCTTTACCGTAGTACTACGCGCCTATCACGGCCAGCAGGATAGCGAGCATTGCATGTATCTATTCCCTTTCTTTATCTCGGGACTAAAGATAGGAATAAGAGGGAGACAGCCGATTTGTTGTTGGATTCATGAGTATGCTGAGAATGAGAAGGGCGTCACACAGTCATTGGGATCTACTGTAGTATATCTGTTTATGATAACTGGAAAATATGTCATGCTATCCTGTCAAATTTACGAATTGTAGTGCAGGCCCGGAACGAGGACGAGGGAAAGCGGAACGGCTCTTGCGAGCATTCGGGGCTCATCGCGCATTCTTATGCTATGGTGGACCTCCTGGACCAGGTTTGATGCCGTGAAAACCACAAAGCTACTCCTTATGTGGGCTGGGTACTGTCGTCGGCTGACCACCAGATGATACTGGATCGCGAAATCTATTCAGGACCGGTGATCATACATGGTGGTTATAAATCATACACAAAATCGGAGCAAGTCCTGAGCGCGGCGGTGCTAGGATCCGCCGTCAGCCAACTACTGGCGCATCTTGTATATCGCCTTGCCGTAGTATGCGCCTGTAGCAGCCGATGTGACAGAGAGCATTGCTGGTATCGAGCCCTTTGCGAATCTCGGGACGGAGGAAAGGAATAAGAGGGCAGAAGCACCTGTGGGAGAGGCCCTCCCGTTTGTCATTGAGCACGCCGATAGAGAAATGCGATTTTTGCTCACCGAGTGCGGTCTCGAGGCTGCTCGCAGTGTGCTTGCGGATGCTATCTCCGCTGTAGAGGTAGAGCGCGCCGACGCTGCATGCGATGCCGGTGGAGGAGGAGCGAGATGTTAGGGGTGGTCGAGTGACCATGGATGTTTGGAAACACGCACCCGACGCCTGCGACGAGGGATGGGATTGAACGCGTGCGGACGTATCCTGTAACACCTCCGACGATGCACAGAGTACCCATGACGAATGCGGGGATCGCAGACTGCGGGTGCGCAGTGAAGTATGTGGGTGGGGAAGGGGAGAAAGAGACGTCATTAGCCTGAGCGCTAGAAACAAACTCTCTCAGCAACGACGATCCAAGCGCACCATTTTCTTAATGTCTCAAGGCTTTCGAAGGTAACGAGATGTGAAAGGACTTGTAGTGGTGATAGGGTTGTAGTGGTAGGAGTGAGGTATTTCGGACGCTGGACGTGCGACGAGTCGATTGGCCGCCTGAGAGAACTCCGTTACGGTATGGCCCAAAATGGAAAATGGTGCTTACGCGCCAGCTCGGCAACGGACGGACGACAGACTGTGAACGGCGGCGACGATGACAACCGCCAGCGGCACTCTTCCGGACAGGAATGAAGAGTATGCGACTAGAGAGTACTGGTACGCTCCTGACAGATGCCTCTTTTGTTTCTTATCATAATAATCCTCTTGTATATCAGGGACCAAAGATACGCACAGTGAGTCTTCCGAGCTGATCTCTCTACTTCCAGGTGGGTTCAAATGGGTCGTGGACGCACGAAGGGAAGCAGAGACAACGTTCGACTGGTTCAAGAGTTACAAGGATGTCGCACATCTCCTTCGCGCGGTCCTCCCTGACAAGTCGGTGCGCATCCTCATGCTCGGCTGCGGCAATTCGACGCTATCAGAAGAGGTGTGGCCTCACTACTTCATCATTGCTCTAATACACCCTGGACTGACTGCTTAGATGTATGACGATGGGTACAAAAATATCGTCAATGTCGACGTGCGCCCGTGACACCCCTACCATCTGACCTCGCCTCGCGTGTTCGCTGATGAAGCTCGCTCTGAACCGCGCAGTACTCTCCCGTCGTGATCGAGAACATGTCCGCAAGGAACCGCGACCGGCCAGAAATGCAATGTATATTTCCCTCTCTTCCTCCCGCCTCGCTCCTCAGTCATTCATAAGAACAATAAAAACCGTCGTCGTCGTCGATCCGCTCCAGGGCTCGTGATGGACGTCCGCGACTTGACGACTTTCGAGGACGGTACTTTCGACGTCGCAATTGACAAAGGTAAAGGCGCTTTCGGTTGGGCATGGGTAGCGGTGTCTGGATTAGGGCTTATGATATGTGCGGAAAGGTATGATGGATGCGATGATCACTGCCAAGGGCGACGTGTGGGTGGGTTACCATTACCCTGCGCGTATCGCCGGAAAATTTCAGCACGACAGCGCCCTCACTCATCGCCCGCGCCACAGGATCCCCCACAACAGGTGATAGATGATTGCACCAAAGAGGTGGACGGAGTCCTTCGGTACGGCATCACCGTCTCTCCTCTGTCTTTCCACCTGCGAAGGCTGAAGTGCGTACGTGCTGTAGGGTTCTGCGGAAGGGCAGCGGCAAGTTTCTATACTTGACATTTGGCCAACCGCATTTCCGTCGGCGGTATTTGACACGGCCAGACACGACCCTCGAAATCCAGCAGATCGGAGACGCCTTTCATTACTACTTGTATATCCTGCGCAGCTGAGCAGAGCGCAGAATGTCAGACCGGGGGAGGGAGGGTTGGCACTTCGCGCTAGCACGCTGTCCTTAGATATGCAGAGGAGAACCAAACAAGATAGAAAAAGTCTCAAAACAGGAATTTTACATTTTTGTAGTAGTCCACCAGCGGGTTCTCGCCATTCCGCAGACGCGTGCTCTCCAGGTCCGCGTACGTCTCCATAAACTCCGCGTGCGTGAACACGCTCGACTTGCGATCCCCGACCGGCAGCCCACTAGAACTCGCGACGCCGTCCGTGGGCGCACGCCTATTCTGCGGCTGATGCGACGAGAAGAAGCCCGCGCCGATGGACAGCAGCGACGCACTGTTCGCGAGCGGGGACGGTGCGACGGGCAATAGACACTCCTCGCCGCCCGTGCGCGGCTGTGCGAGGACATGCTCGTACATGTCGCGCAGGCGGCCAAAGTGCGTCTGGAAGAAGGTGTCGAACCGACCCGGCCGCACGAAGAGCGTCGAGCATGCTACGGGGGCCCCGCACACCCGCGCCTGTACGACGGGCGCGTTAACTCCCGGGATCGCGTCAGGTAGCGAGCTGAAGTCGGAAAGGAGGGGCCTGTGCCGTGGGAAGTGTGTGCGTAGGGTGCGCAGGAGGCTCAGTAGGCGCGTGGGGATGTGCTCGGCGTCGAGAGGTTCGGTGCGAAGGGGAGGTGGTTGTATATTGAGCGCATAGAGGGTGATTTTAGGATCGACGGGAGGGGCGGTGGGTGGCCGAGGCGGCGTCGGAGGTTGACGAAGGAAGCGATGAGCGGGTCGGTGACGCGCGTGTATCGTAGTATATCCCGTAGTCGCCGTTGGCGCTGATGGTGATGAGTGCCTGGTTCGGTTCTAAACTGCGATAGTCGTAGCGGATCATGTCGTGGGCAAAGTTGTCCTGCGTGAGGTGAACGGGTCGAGCCAGGGCGAAGGAAACGGACGACCCACAATGACTTCCATGGCCAGGAAGAAACAGGGGGCCGGTTCTCGCTGATCCCAGTGAAATATGCTCTTGTGGGTTACAGTGACGCATGGATGCCGTGGGACGAGGAGGTCCTGTTGTGACTTTGCTAGACAACCCCTAATCCCCGCGATGTTGTAGTGGGTACGCTCGTAGACCTCCGGATACGCGCTCCGGATATAGTGAAGGATGTCCATGGCCAACGTGCCATTTCCCGCGCCGATCTCGTATATGACGAGATCCTCATAAGGGAAGTACTTCAAGAGGTACTCTGACACGATGCGCTAAGCGATGGCCTGGTCATAGTACGGCAGCTACGGCTATGCGCAGGAATCACGGCTTCAGACGGTGGCTGTTAGACGCACGACGTATCTTGAACAATTCCGTTGATCATGAGGGCTTGTGGAAAACTAAAGATGGTTTGAATGACATATGTCAAAGACCCAGACCCAGTAACAAAGAAACCCAAGCTTTCGAAACTCACCAGTTTAAAATACACGTTAGTTGGGGAAGCGCCGGCGCCGTGTGCAGGGAGAAGGAACGATAAAAAGCCATGTTCCTTTCGCACGTCCTGCGTGACGCCGACTATTCTGCCATCTAAATCCGTACGCTGTGATCCCACCATCGACCATGGTGAAGTTCTTGGCAATGATTGACTCGGAGCTCATGGACTAAGCGCTCTGCGTCACAATGGCATGTCAGCACCATCACGTCAAGCAGTGTCGCGATATGTACCCCAAGCCACGCATAGTTGGAGCTATACCTTGAGACGTTTGGGCCAGTGGCTAATGGCCTCCGGATGTTGGTGCTGGACTTGAAGGCAGCGAGAAGCGTAAAGTTATTAGCGTCTGGGACACCATTCCATGGGCACAGTGAGGTCTGGCGTTCTGCGGGTGAGGCCAAGGAGAGGGTGGCAAGGAACGGAGCGATAAAGGCCAGGGCAAAGATGATATTATCGTAGGTTCTTGGCGACAGAAAATGGGACAGGGAGACCTAGTTTTACACAATGGTCAGTGATGCAACGCCTCCGAAAGATAGTGGGGCGAATGTGTGTGTACGAGGAGAGAAGATCCCGCTAAGTTGTGCTCATGTAGTATTCCGACAAAGCTACGGTGATTCAGGCTACGATGTTCGTGTATTGCTGATAGTGGCGTGTAATTGAATGCGGAAGCTCGTCGACACCGTTAAAAAGGGTACCGACGAAGGGCAGAATATTTGTTCCCAGCCAGTTGCCGCGGTCGCGGCGTCAACTTGATGGATACTAGCTGAGGTCAGAGGCCAGTATGCGGCTAATATCCACGCTGACACGGAATGAACGATCTCTGACCCCGCCAAGTGGGGAGCTAGGAGTAAGGGTATCAAATCCGTGGGACCTCTCGTCTCGAATTGAAAGCGTAGGGTCACCCCTAGTGCAGATCTCCTCCAAGTCAGCGCAGCGGTCACTGGGTTGTCGCACAGTTTACCTGCGCTTCCCTTTGATGGTTTTCAGACCCAGGAAAGGCAACCTACTGACCTGATTCAAACCGAGATTTCGTCAATTTAATAAATGCGGAACGGAAGGAGAAGCGACGGAGAATCATACTGGCTGACAGGTTGTCCACTTACGTGCCTGAAGCTCATTTCCGGTAGCAGAGGTCCCCCAGTGGGCATCTAGATCCTAGAAATAATGGCATCGATACTTTGAAACGATTGCCACACGCCGCTACCACTCGGCCCGCGATTGGAAAGGCAAACACCATGAGAAAGTGACCGATCCGTCATTATGCAGGTTCGGGATACTTTGCCCACCACACAATTGAGGCAATTGCATAGGTTAAGACAAGAATCAAGTAAATGGCATCAATATGAGTGTTGTAGTTTTGGCTGCGATTGGAATGAAGAGAGAGAGAGAGAGAAAACAAGGAAGGTGTGAGGTGTGAGACTGTCAGAACGAGGGACGGCACAACGACTCGGTTTGTTGTCGGGGGTGGTCAGGCGAAGATGAAAAGCACGCAAAACGGAACGAGAGGGAAAGTTGGTCTTCGATTGCCTGCTTCTGACGAGGTCGGGTCAGAGGGTTTTCATAGACAAGTACGCTAGGCGTGAGGTAGGATAGAGGGGAACAGAGTGAAAACGAACATGCCGGTGACAGACCCGCACGGGTGACGAAGACGGTGTTCAAAGAAAAAAACAATTTGCTCAATTGTATCAACGTGCGCGACGGCGAGCGCGTGGACAACGAAGGTGATGACGATGCGGCGAGTTGGCGACGTTCCGTCAATGATAAAAGTCTAAGGTGGAATAGGAGGCTGGCTGGAAAATGTAGAGCAGACAATCTAGAACGAAAACGAAAACAAGGAAACGTACGAAAGAGGCCTAACCAAGTCTATACACAGTAAACAATCCTTCCGGACAGAGGCGAGGTCCAGGCTTTTGAAAGTCGTGTGCGACGTGGAACAACAACGAGATTACAAGGCGGCCACACTTGTGGCGTCAGCCGACAGGACTTGGACGATGTGCGTGGCATCAGCAGGATAAATGCGGTGCGACGTTTGAGGCTCGTGGGGGAGGAGTCAAGCGCGAGAACGAGAGTGGCAAGGAGTAGGAGGTAAGGTGCGCAAGGTCAGGGATGAAAAGATGTGTCTTGACGCGAATTTGAAATTGTCGAAAGGCCGTCTGGGTTCCGCACAGCGGAGGCGATGGCTCGTCCGCACAGTGCGGCACGGTTCCGCACGTGGAATGATGAGAGGCCTGAGACTTCCTGCAAGACTTCCTGTTCCTCCAATTGAATGTTGGGAAACACTTACACGTCACCCCGTACATGCCGAAAGAGCCGCATTGAATCGCTGATACCGCCTATCATATTTCCCCTCTACGAATCTTTGTGCGAGCTAGGAACTTTCCGGCTCCTCCAGAGTCCAGATGCTAACTTCTTCGTCAGAGCTAAGCTTTCTTTTTTTTTTTTTTTTTTTTTGAAAGCGATGTATTTCTTTCTTAATAAGTAGCTACTATAACTAACCTATCAAGACAAAATACATGCCTCATGGCGGAGACGAGCGTCAGCCCCATGTGGCGCGCTGAAGCCGGGCCATTGGGCCCGGTGGTGAGGAGAAAATGCGTTTATGCACATCCCTTGTGGGGATAGTGTGGGACTCAGGTTGCGGCTTATCACCGGGCTCTACTACCCACTAAAACCTCACGCATATTTATCCAGTTGTTCGGGACGTCGTTTTCTTTGCTCAGGACTTTCTCCCAGGTGTTCGACACAAGTCTGGTGAACCCTTTGTTTCGTTTGATTTTTGATGCTGCGATTCTGTCATCAGTGACTCTTGAGTTTATCGCGTGAAGCCACCTTGATTTTATTTCATGTAGGTTGTGGGGTGGTAGTTTGGTTCTCGGGCGCCGGGGGTGTGAAGGTTCGGCAAGAGGGTTTGTGATGGCCTGATATTTCACTGGAAGAATGGATGTGATTTCCTGTGAGGGGGGCAGCAGGTTGGTGACTGTTGGTGTTCCTGAGACGTGGCCAGTGTTTGGTGCATTATGCTAGGTGTCCTGGGCTATTTCCAGTTCTAGAGACTATGGTCTGCTACGGGGGGTAGCTCAGGTTCGTTGTGGGTACATAGCCCTCTAGGAGCGTGCCCCGGAGAGTCAGGTTCCATCTGGTGAGAGGGGGCATCTTTCCGGTCGCCGGAGTGGCTCGCTGGGTTTTCCGGCAGGTCCGTGGATAGTTGCACATCCTGTGGGGGTATCACACTAATGAGGGACTCTAGTCTCGAGGTTGTTTTATTCTCATGCAGGTGGGGGGGATGGTGTGTCCTTTGTGATGCCTTGCCACGCCAAAGTTGGTCGTGGGAAAACCGTCTATGGTGGTGGTAACGGTTCAAGGAGCCCCCAGCTAAGCTTTCATTTATCTTCCCTCAGCTTCAGCCCGGCCCGGCTGCTAATGCGCGCTCGACGGTCAGGTCACGTGTCGCAAACCCTCCCGTCTCCTTTAGGCAGTGCCAACATGCGACGGGAGTGAGGCAGTGCGTTGACCCTTGCTCCTTACTCCTACCACCACCCCATCTATAATCACCTCAATACAGTGATATGAGTGATCAGTTACAATCATCTCGATTTCGAGCCCTCTTCGAGTCCGCCTTGCAGGACTACCAAATCCAGACGGGCACCGCATTGGCCAGTCACCCACTCGCAGGGAAACTCCAGAATTGCGACTCAGTCGAATCCGTTACAATCGTGATTCAAGACCAAGCACGAGCGTTCAGCCAATTTCGAGGGGATAATGGCAGGATCACCAAACCGCTCAAGGGTATCGTGTCCGTTCTGTACACGCTCTCTGCTAGTACTGCCGCTATCGGCCTGGTGCGTCGGAAAGCGCCGATGGGTGTTCCACTTCTCTGATAGTCTATTATACAGCCATTCCTGCCTGCGAATGCCATTTTTACTGGCTTCGCCGTCCTTCTTGCTGTATGAGCCTTGTTTATTTCCCACGTATGCGTCCTTGTGACACACAACTGTATCAGGCGGTCAAGGACGTCAGCACCAGTTACGACCCTCTCGTCGACTTGCTCGAATCCATTGAACACTTCATGAACCGCCTCGACATTTATACCAGGGTCCCCACAACGGGAGCTATGACTGAGATCATCGTCAAAACCATGGTGGAACTGATTTCCACTCTTGCCCTGGTGACGAAACAGATTAAGCAGAGGCGACCGAGTGCGTACATCCTAACCAACTTGTCTCACTGGTCTGAATAGAATGCAGTGAAACTGGTCAAGAAGCTATTGGGAGCGAATGAGGTCGAGGCGGTGTTACAGCGAATCGACCGACTCACCCTTGATGAGGCTCGAACAACCGCAGCACAGACCCTTGAAGTCGTGTACGGTCTCGTCCAGCATATGAGGGCGGTAATTGATGGTGAGTATATCTACCTCGTTTGTTTGTGACTGGTTCTTGAGTGTCTTTCCTTCAGATGGAAAGTCATCGGCTGACAGCGTCCGGGATGCCCTCGGTATATATTGTTTGTGAGATAAACTGGCTTCACGTCTGACTTGGTGTTAGAAACCATACACCAACTGGCCAGTGACTTGAACAAGTCGAAACGTGAGTTAGTTTTTCTAACTTGATCCGATGACGGAGCGCTGAGGTTATCTGGTAGGTGAGAAGCTGCAAGGTGATATCCGGAATTGGCTCTCTCCGCCTGATCCATGGAAGAATCACAACATCGCTTGTGGGTCACGCCACACCGGCACGGCGAAGTGGTTCGTTCTGAGTGACAATTTCTCGGAATGGAAGTCGTCGTCGTCGTCGTCTGGTTCGAGTTCTCTACTGTGGGTTCACGGCAAACGTACGTGTTTTGTCCAACCTGCATACTTTCATTGAGCCTGAGGATCTCCCCCACTCTAGCGGGCGCGGGAAAGAGCATTCTTTGGTACGTTACCTTCCATTGTCTCTGTTGTAATAACTCATGGCATCGGTCAGTTCCTCGATCATCGACGATATTGACGGCATGCGGAAATTGGGACTTGCATCGATGGCATTTTTTTATTGTGACTTCAGGGAGGAACAAAAGAAGGACTCCCGTGGCCTACTCTCATCTTGGCTGGTCCAACTTTGTCACCAATCTGACGCCTACTCCGACATTCTGTCCAACTTCTACTTGGAGCACAGCAATGGTTCGAGGCAACCCAGCGATGATGCGCTTGTCGAATGTTTGAAGGAGGTACTGAAACTGCCAGGACAAGCACCCGTCTACTTGATTATGGATGCACTGGACGAATGCCCGATGACATCATCTCGGTCGTCTCCTCGTGACAGAGTTCTGATGGTTGTGGAAAAGCTATTTGATTCACAATTTCCTAATACTCGCATCTGTATCTCCAGCAGACCCGAGACAGACATTAAGGCTGTCCTCTATCCATTCATTTTCCGTTCCACTTCCCTACATGAGGAGAGCGGACAAATGGAGGACATCAACAACTATATCAAGTTCGTCGTTAACACCGATCGAATGATGCGCAGATGGAAAACGACCGACAAGCAATTGGTCATCGATGTGCTCACGAATAAGGCTGATGGCATGTAAGCTGTTACCGATTTTTGGATTCATGACTCCTGTTCACATTGATTGTAGGTTCCGATGGATCGATTGCCAGCTAGGCTACCTTCGCTACTGCCTCCCAGGACGTATAAGGCATGTTTTGGAAGAACTACCGGAGACGCTCGATGAGACATACGAGCGGGCGCTGAAGGATCTCAAGAAAGCAAATTGGGAGGTTGCGCACCGTCTGTTTCAATTTGTCGCAGTGGCTTCCCGCCCACTCAGTGTCGACGAACTCGCGCAGTTCCTTGGATTTGATTTCACGACGGGGTCAATTCCGAAATTTCAACAGGATTGGCTCCTGGAGGATCCAATTGATGCAGTTCTGTCCACAACGTCGAGTTTGCTGGCTATTGTCGACGTCGGTGATTCGCAAGTGATCCATTTTTCCCATTTTTCCGTCAAGGAATTCTTGACATCTTCCCGGCTTGCCGAAGCAAGTGACATTGTTGTCGGGCGTTATCACATCTCTATGCCAGGCGCTCACACTCTTGCCGCACAAGCTTGCCTTGGCATACTGTTACACCTCGACAAAAAGATGGCCGCGGTCGACCTGGAGAAATTTCATCTTGCGGAATATGCGGCGGAGCACTGGGTGGACCATGCCCGGTTCGAGGAGGTCTTTCGAGAGGTGGAAGATGGAATGAAACAGCTATTTGACCCGACTAAACCTCATTTTGCTGTCTGGGTGTGGATACACGATTTGGAAGACCGGTACTGGCGTCGAGAAAAGCGAGGAAGGGGATCTTCAGAGCCGCGCGGAACGCCGTTGCACTATGCGGCTCTGTGTGGCTTAGATATCCTTGTAAACTTCCTCGTGGTTGAACGCGGACAAGGTGTGGATTCTCGGGGCTTTGGCCACCAGTCGACTGCATTACATCTAGCATCTGCAAGGGGGCACCTAGAAGTTGCTCGCGCCCTTCTTGACAATGGCGCAGATGCGGGAGCCATAGACAAGCGCAATTCAACTCCATTGCACCTGGCATCAAGTGAGGGACATGCGAGAGTCGTACGTTTCCTTCTTGAGCATGGCGTGGATGTGGATCCCGGGGACGAACAAGACCCTTGCCCGTTTTGCCTGGCGCTTCTAGGAGGTCACGTGGAAGTCGCAAAAATCTTTTGCGAGTTTGGTGTGGGGCACAGAGAAACTAACATCGAAAACTGGCCTCTATTGCACCGGGCGTTGTTTGAAGGAAATATTGAAGTTACACGTACCCTTCTCGAGCATGGCGCAGACTTAACAGAAGCGTCTGACGACTTGCATCCAATCCATGCGGCGTTATTAGGGGGACATGCGGAAGTCATCCGATTCCTTCTTGAGCACGGCGTGGACATGAAAGGCGTGCATTGTGATCGTGATCATGATCATCATGAGGCCACTACCCTGCATACAGCGTCGACCATAGGCTCTGTGGAAACCATTCGCATCCTTCTCGAGCACGGCTTTGATGCCACAGCCCATGGCGTGGATAGGAAGACTCCACTGCATTTGGTTTCGGAGGGTGGGCATGTAGAAACCGCACGCCTCCTCCTCGGACATGGGGCGCGTGTGACAGCCCTGGACGACGATGGGCGCACTCCATTGCATTCGGCATCGATCCATGGACACGTGGAATTTGTCCACATCCTTCTCGAAAATGGGGCGGATGTGACAGCCCGGAGCAACGACATGAGTATGCCATTGCATTCTGCAGCACAATTTGGTCATGTGGAAGTCGCGCGCCTCCTTTTCGAACACGGGGCGGATGCGACAGCCCAGAACGACGACGACGCCACTCCGTTGCATTTGGCATCTGACCAGGGAGGCACAGAATTCACGCACGTCCTTCTCAAACATGGTGCGGATACAACAGCCCAGGAGAAGCACGGGTTGACTCCATTACATTGTGCGGCTCGGAGGGGGCGCGTAGAAGTCGCGCGCCTACTACTCGACTGCGGTGCGGATGCGACTGCCCAGAGCAATGATGGCGCCACTCCGTTGCACTTGGCATCTGGCCAGGGAGACACAGAATTCACGCACATCCTTCTCAAACATGGGGCGGATCCAACAGCCCGGAACGAGGACGGGTGGACACCATTACATTTTGCTGCTGAGAGCGGACATGTAGAAGTCGCGCGCCTACTTCTCGACTGCGGTGCGAATGCGACTGCCCAGGGAAATGACGGCGCCACTCCGTTGCATTTGGCATCTGACCAGGGAGGCACAGAATTCACGCACATCCTTCTCAAACATGGGGCGGATACAACAGCCCAGAAGGAGGACGGGTGGACTCCATTACATTTTGCGGCTCGGGGCGGACATGTAGAAGTCGCGCACCTACTTCTCGACTGCGGTGCGGATGCGACTGCCCAGAGCAATGACGACGCCACTCCATTGCATTTGGCATCTGGTCAGGGAGGCACAGAATTCATACACATCCTTCTCAAACATGGGGCGGATACAACAGCCCAGAAGGAGGACGGGTGGACTCCATTACATTTTGCGGCTCGGGGCGGACATGTAGAAGTCGTGCGCCTACTTCTCGACTACGGTGCGGATATGACGGCCAAGAACAACGACGCGGATACTCCATTAAATATTGCGGAGGCCAACGAACATGTGGAACTCACATACCTACTTGAGCGCGGGGCCGATGCAACAGCCCAAGCTGACCATGGGCGGGTTCCAATCCATATAACGCTAGACAACGGATATGTGGAACCCCCGCACCTACTTTCAGATGGCGTGACAGATGAGACAGCCAAGTCCGATGAGAGGTGGACCCCGGTACAAGTCGGGACAGCTGAGGGAAATGTGGAGCTTCCATGCCAACTCCCTGAGCCCCGAGCAGATGAGGCAACTCCGGCCGAGGACGGCTCGGTGCGAACTTCAGTCCAAGTTGTGGCGGCCGAGGGACCTGTGGAACCCCTAGGCCTACTTCCCTCACCGGGGATAGATGCGACAGATCAAGCAGACGACGGGAAAACTCCAATTCAAGTTCCGATGTCCGAGGGATATGTGGAAACCGATTCCCAACTTCCTGAGACCAGAGCAGTTATGACGGCCCAGGCCAGCAACGAACTGACACCATCAAATGTCACTGATGCCGAAGGACGTGTGGAATACACACCCTCACTCCCCCAGCCTGGGCCGGATGCGACAACCCATACTGACGATGGGCACACTCTGTTAAGGACGGCATCGCAACGGGGACACGAGGACGTCGCCTGTGTCCTTCCTGACCATGGCATGGAAACTGTAGTTCATGACGACCAACCGTGGTGCCGTTGCATCATACAATAGGCCTGGATGTGAGTTTTACTCGCGTCTTTCTCTAGTATGGAACTGATCGGATCACAGTGAGAGGTTCGGACTCCTTCACATGGAGTATCTATAGGATGACACCGTCGCTCTATCTAGTTTCTCTCAAACTATGGGGTTTGTAATAAATATGGGATCATACTCATACTTGAGACAATGCGATACTGTCCGCAAATGAATTCACCAGACATGACCTGGCGCTCGTAGGTGATGCCGGATGCGGCGTGAAATCCATGTCGTCTTGCATGGTAGTTATACATCGTACTCAAAATCAGGGCGGGTCCCAAGCGCGGGTGTGCCTGATGGCTGCACTTGCCATCTCGGTGGGGCATCTCGTATGTCACATTACCGTAAAACGTGCCCCTCGCGGCCAACGTGGTGGCGAGGATTGCGGGTATCATTTCTTATCTCAGGACTAAAGATAGGAATCAGAGGGCGGGAGCACCTGTGGGAGCCAGTTTGTCGTTGGATTGCTGATCATGAACGTACTGAAACTAAGAGGGGCACAGCAACGAGTGTGTGTAATTTTTGGTTTTGCCTATGTCGACGGTGTTTTTGCGGATGCTAATTCTGTCATAGAGGTGGGTGTGCCGACGCTATATGCCAATTCGGCCAACCACCACCACCGCAGCATAACTCCTTGCCAGCGACAAAGTGGAAATCATAATTAGACAGAGTCATATAAATCTCCATATCCCTTCCTCTGCTCCACACGAAAAACAAAACAAAACTTGATTACACCCGTGAAATGTCGAAACCCCCTAACAAAGGGGGCACGGAAGGACAAACTCAGCCCAAATTGGTGCCGGGTAATCCGCGGACCACCAGATCGTCCACGGCCACACAGGCTGCAGCCAAGGGCAAGCCTCTCAGCCAGCAAAGCATAACAAAAGAGACAAACTCTAAAGAGCAAAGCAAGGAGGAGAAAGCAGCAGACGTGAACGACGTGGCAGTCCCAGTCCCTGCGGTAGCCCCAGGCACTCATAGAATCGCCATCACTAAAGTTATGCTCCTACAGCCCATAGTCGAAGCGCTCAATAGGATCCTGGATGGTGACGATTCAACTGAACGTATCATTGACGGGATGTTTAAATACATCAAAGATTCAGAGCGGGAGGAGAGAAAAAGCAGGGAGGCTAAGGAAAGGAAAGAAGTACAGGACAAGGTGAGCTCACTACGCAAAGGCTTCAGGGCTGACCTTGTCAAATTCAGCGAAAACCTTTCCATGAGGCTCAACGGCATTACAAGTGTTATGAACGTAACTCTTGAAGCCACCAAAAAAGCTGCAAAAGTCACTGAGGAAATTAAAGGGAGCACGCTAGACATCATAAGCAAGCTAGGAAAGGTTACTAACATTGTGGATAAGATAGCGGACACTACACAGTCATATTGCGACGTACTAACAGCCAGACAAACGCCAACACACAAGGCGAATGCAGACCCTAAAGTACTTGGAGATATGGACCACAGGGTGAAACAGCTTCTCATGGACATCTATGGCAATAAGGGTAATACTACCCTGGAAAAGAGCCTCACAGAATTAATTTCCAAAGCCAACGAAGTACTAGACGGGATGTCAGATGCAGACAAGCCAGAAAAAGTGAAGGTCGAAGCAGTGCTCAAAACCAAAAAGAATGCTGTCCTTCTAACGCTCAACAGTAAAGAAGCAGCAGAATGGATCAGAGAGGTGGGCAATGAGGAGACCTTCGCTGACGCTTTCTCCAAAGGAGCGCACATAAGGGACCGGGAATACATCCTAGTTGTGCCCAGAGTCCCATTAACCTTCGAGCCAGAAAACCAGCTGCATCTTAGAGAAATTGAAGAGGCAAACTCCCTCCCAACTCGCATTATCCGCAAGGTGAGGTGGATTAAACCGGCGGCATGCAGACAGACAGACCAAACCCATGCGCACGCGATTCTGACCATCGCTTTGGTAAACACTGCCAACAAGCTGATTAAGGATGGTTTAGGCATATGTGGCAGCCTGATTAGGCCTACGAAGCAAAAACAGGAACCTATCCAATGCATGAAGTGCAGGTGATGGGGCCACTTTGCAGACAAATGCCCGGAAAATGAGGACACTTGCGGGACCTGTGGCAAGAAACATCGCACAAGCACCTGCACAAACAGCAGCAGGCGTCACTGCATCTCATGTGGCGTCAACTCCCATGCCAGTTGGGATTGGCTCTGTCCGGAGTTCATAAGATGCTGCACGGTCTTAGACAAGAAGAACCCAGTCAACAATATGCCATTCTTCCCAGCGGAACAGGACTGGACATTGGCACTTGCATCTAGACCCAGCAGGATCCCGATCGAGGAGCGGTTCCCAGTTACCTACACTGTCAACAGTCTCCCGGCACTAGGCAGTAGGAAGACTCAGTGTGGTAAGGGACCGTATGCCCAGGGAAAACACACGCAAACCAGCTCCAACAATATCCTGATTCCAGGTATTAACAGATATGGCACCAGAGAGCCAGGGGAGCTTGCCGAAGACGGGGAAGGAATCCCAGAATGGTTGCGGGAACCAATCGACTCTGACCCGATGCAGGAAATCGCAAATGGTGATGTAACCAACCAGTCTAAAACATGTATTTAACAGACCATATCGCAGTCTGGCAGCAAAATGTAAACAAATCGCAAATCTGTCAACACAACATTCTAAGTAATAACGAACTGGTAACAAAAGGTATTAGTATCATAGCGCTACAGGAACCAGCCATCGATGTCAACGGGTACACGTTGGCATCGAAAGACTGGACACCGATATACCCCACTCCACACTGAAAGACGGACAAAACCCCCAGAGCAGTCACGCTCATTAGAGCGTCCTTAAAATCAGACTCATGGAAGCAACTGGACTTCCCTTCATGCAACGTCACAGCAATCCAGCTCAGGGGAGAGTGGGGTAAACTTACAGTCATCAACATATACAACGATTGTCATAATGATGAAACCATTTGTTTACTAATGAACTTCCACACCACTAACCAAGCTGAACTGACACAGACCACCACCGGCGCGGCACACATCATGTGGGTCAGAGACTTCAACAGGCACCATCCGTACTGGGACGATCCCAGGGACACCAGACTTTTCACCACAGAAGCAACGATAGCAGCGGAGAAACTGATAGAAGCAGTAGCAGACATCGGACTAGACCTCGCTTTGCCAAGCGGTACCCCAACCCACAAGCACAATGTCATGAAACTATGGAGCAGACTAGATCAAGTTTTCCTATCCGATCACTCCAAAAACCTGCTGATTTCCTGTGACACACAGCTGGACCAAAGGGGTATAAACACCAATCACTTGCCAATCCTGACGGAGCTCAACCTCATCACCGACATTGCGCCAGAGGAGGAAATGCACAATTTTCGGAACGTGGACTGGGACGATTTCCACAAAGAGCTGAGTACCCAATTAGCTAAACTCCCACCGCCCGCTCCTGTAGTAAACCAGAGACAACTAGACAAAGCGTGTGACAGCCTGACCAAGGCCATCCAATGCACCATCACATCGGAGGTCCCAGTGACAACCATAACGCCAAAGTCCAAAAGATGGTAGACAAAGGAATTAACTCAACTCCGCCGGACAGCGAACAAGTTGGGCAGGCAATCATATGACAAGCGGCGCGACAAGGGGCACTGTTAAGGCCTATTGAACCTTAAGGCGCGATGTGCGCAAAACGGTGAAATATGCGGCAGTGACAAAGTTATAAGGGTCGTAGTTCCCTTAATAACCTGAGGTGCTTTGGAAGGTGATAAAGACGAGAAGGTTGCTAAGACCAATGTCTGGGTGATGATAAAGAGGAATGGGAAGTATCTTCAAGGACTTGAAGATTACTTCAAAGAAAAGTAAAAAGGAAATGTTTGTTCAAGCAACAAGGACTGAGAACGCAATAGATTGCAAACTAAGTCAGGCTTAAGGCCCAACTCTAAGATATAAGTCCAGCTTATATACAAGAGGGCAGCTACCTGACTAAGTGTACAAATGAAGAGAACAATGGGGTCACAAACAATAAGGGTCACAGAACAATAGAGTCACAAACAATGGTGGTCACAGACTACCATACGAGGAGAACAATGGGAAACGTACAAGAGGAGGGAACAATGAAGTTCCCGACAAGATGGCTCTGTTGTACAGGTAAACGGTCATGTGAGTTGGGGTCATGTGGTCGTATAAGTACATATCAGTCAAGAAAGAAAGAAAAATGTGGGCCAAGTGCCCAAGAACATAACATGACACCCTTCCTAGAGAGTTGCTACCACGCAACTACTTGTCCGACTCTGCGTAACAGGTGTCAGCATTGTCCCACTCCGTTTCCGCATATGCGACCTCTAACTCGTGACGAAGTAACCCGGCTGGGGTTGCCGAGCAATAACTGCCGAAGTTAGGGTGCCTGAAGTAGATGAGGCAGCGGTCAACTGCACAGGAGTTGTGAGGAGAGGGGCAGTCGTCGTGGGCATGTTGGGTACTAAGGCACCAACGACAAGTCTTCCACAAGGGACATTCCTCGACTCCATGACCAGGCGCGTCCTGATGGCACCTAAGGCAGTATGGGAAGATGACGTTGTTTCCCTGACATCGCTTCCCGAGTACCCTGCGATCTTCCACACTATCTTCTCCCTCTTCAACGTCAGGTGGGCCTTGGGCGGCGAAAATGCGTGGGACCCGATAACCACGGGTAGGAAGAAGGAATGTGGGGGGGGAAGGAGGACGTGTAGCAAGGAGGTGCTGCTGGAGGCAAGTGCGAACCGCACTGGAAGCAAGTCGCCGCTCTACCGTAAGTAGGTCAGCCTCAGCTCGGCTTTCCTTCTTCTCGAGTTCTAGGCGTTGTCTCTTAGCACTAGAAATAATGTTATGAAGGCCCCGAAGCCGATGTACGTCAGCAAGAACCCCAGGGTCTTTGAGGTTGACCAATGCCGTATCCACCATGAGGCGAGAAAGATGGGCGGGATGAAAAATATTGAGGTCAGTGTCTTTGACCCCACAACGATTAAAGTTCGGAGATGGGTAGGCTTTCGCCTGTAATGGAGTAGCATACTCCCTTTCATTCTTCCCTTGAGTCCCCACCAGATAAGTGTCCTCTTCTGTGGAGGGAAAGCAAATGTACTTGGCTACTTCTGGTTGTCCCTCGTTATTGACAAAGGTAAGGGGGTAGTGTCCAGGGTTCCCGGCATCAAAGAGAGCCCACCCTTCACCAGGGTATGTGGGGTTGTTGAGTTCTTCGCTCAACGGTGGGTTAATAAAAATGGGGGAAGGGGTACTGTCCTTCGAGATAGTGGGATTGTATCGGGCACCCAAGGACTTGGGTGGGTCGCTCTGGACACTGTCAGCGTCCAGGAATTGTTCTATCTCTGTTAGAATTTGAGGAACAAAGAATAGGTGTTGGACTGCCGAGAAATCTCGGAAACTAGTGGTGAAGACTTGATCTTCAAGTCCATCGTTGCCAAGAATGTTAATAGTGGGCATCAGTCCTTCAGTCCAAGCCTCAAGAGCGCTTTCGAGTCTTTGATGTACCTCCATAGCTTTCAGGAGGGCTCGACAGTTCTTCCTGACGTCTTTTACGTCCTCTTGAGTGGGTGTCCCCATCCCGAAGACCATTAGTGGAGTCTCCTGATACTCCAAAGGGGGGGACTGGGATTGATTGCGGAAGAACAATGGGAGAGGGGATCGGGTACGGCGGAGATCCACCGGTGTCAGTGGACAAGACTGTCAGGAACTCACTACTTTTATGGGTAGCGAGACTCGACGAGGGCACGGAGTTGAAGGTGACTGATCCAAAGGAGCAGCAGGGAGATGTTGAGGAGGAATAGACAAAAGACGAGGAGAGGCGGGAG
>Ga0307510_10001142_pt1 | contig 28520 bp, 13 predicted proteins | sample 12_EM_MG_FD_207224 | JGI IMG/M metagenome (GOLD analysis project Ga0307510, IMG submission 207224) | Populus trichocarpa ectomycorrhiza microbial communities from riparian zone in the Pacific Northwest, United States - 12_EM | ecosystem: Host-associated > Plants > Roots > Unclassified | place... | reverse complement strand
ATCTATTGCTAAGTTTGATATCAAAACCGGAGTTGTGATATATGAACTTGTGAAGCAACTAAGCTTGATAATTGTGGCGGAACTACGTTATTAAACTTAGGGAGAACACTCAAACAAAGGAACACAAGCTGCAAACAGCTTGGTTGTCAAGAGATTAATAAATTTATCTAGTTCTCAGGGCTGTCATTGAACTAAATCATTAATACGGACATTGTGATTGTTTGTTGGTTATAGTTAGTTATACGGCGGATCCATTAATTAACCAACGTTAAGAAAAGATAAAAATTCAGAATATAAATAGAAGTTTCGTTTCAAGGATCGGTTCTAATTTCTGTTGGTGGATGTGTGCTTGCGACCAAGGTTTGTTTTCTTGATAAATTTCGGTTTCAATTGATTTTGTTTGCTAGTTTAATTTCTTCCATAAGTTAGATCATCACAAATCAAAACCCCCCAATTGCATAATGTATAGCATAAAAATCTGAACTAAATCTTCCTTGTGTGATCGACCCCTTGCTTGCTCTATACTATCTTGTGTGTTGTGTTTTAAGTTAGGGTAATTAATTTGTGCGACCGCGACATCGCAACACCCAGATGCAACCCATTGACTTTTGTTTTTTTGTTTTTACTAATACGACATCGTTTTGATTTTTTTTTTTAAAAATTGACTCGGGCGACTCGGTGACCCAGTCAAAACCCGGAACCTGGGCCTTGGACCGGGCCAGCCACCGGGTCAGGTCTAAAAACTATGATTTCAAGTAAAAAATATTTTGAAAAGGAACCGCTACCACAATACCAAATACAATCTTAGAAGAAGAGAGAGTTATGTGAGAAAAGTTTACTAAATCACCATAATTTGGTGTCTTTTCGATCCAATTTCAGCTTTAATTATTAGATCTTGATCTATAGATTTCAGTAATTCTTGACATTGTGATAGTAGTTATGTTTTAAAATATTTTTTTTAGGAATAAATTAAAATAATATATATTTTTATTTTTTAAAATTTATTTTTTATACTAGCATGTCGAAACGATAAAAAAACACAAAAAAAATATTTAAAGCAATTTGTTTTAATTTTTGAAAAACATGGCCGCGTGGTAATATCAAATGTAATCTTCACTCACTGAAAATGATTTAGATCCTTAAAGCTAACAAAAAAGAAGAAGAAGAGTAGATCAATGGTCTCGTGTGAGATTGAGTTTGCAAAATTATTTGATTTTTTGTTGTTTCAAAGATAATTAAAAAGGGTTTTGATCTTGGAAATGAGTTTCTATAAATTTGAGGTACTTTTGACTAGAAGAGAAAAAAATATGTACAATGCCAATGAAAAGAACTTTCTAGAGATTGAAGAGTTGCTGGAGAATATGCAACGAATGACAATTCATCTGCTCTTGCAAAACACGCGTCATTCACCCTTTTATTTATTTTTTGGTCGGGCCCTGTCCCTCGGCTTATGTTGGCGCAGGCCTTGGCGCAGAGTGAGGCCTTCCTCATCATTCTTTTTTATTTTTATTTATTTTTTACTCTTTTTTTTTCTGTCTAAATATCACTTTTGTGTTTGTTTTGGATTAATTTTTTCGTGTTAAACAAAATTTATTTTTATTTATAAATATAAAAATAAATCATAGTATAGTTTTAGTTATTTAATTTATATGCTTTGATTGAGCTAATATTTAATTTTATAATCTAAGGTGGTGTTTAGTAATGAAAAAAAAAATAAATTCAAATTAACGTATTTAATTTTTATTCACCTTCACATATTTAAAATATATAAAATCATGAAGATGAGAAATTTTATAGTAAAAACATATTTTTTATTTATTTATGATGTTTTAATTGTGACACCTGTTGTGTAAAATATATTTATGGTCAACAAAGATTACTAAAATAAAAAAACTATATAAATAATATCAAGATGTGCTGAGAGTTATATGTCATTGTTTTGTATAATTTTTTTTTAAAATATGTCATTTTAAAATTATTTGATAACTTTTTGAATATTATATATTCTTTTATTTTCAGGTAATTAATTTATTAAACAAATCATCTATATTCATTTACGTGTTAGCTATTTTCGTGTTAAACAACAAAAATTGTTAGAAGGATCCATGCAGCTGTGGAGTAGAAAATGGGCTGATCCGGGCTTTACACAAAAGACATATACCAAATTAAGACGGATTAATTAGTTGATTGGGCTGGCATTGTGATGAAGGAAGGGACATAAATATAAACATAGGAAACACGGACGAATTATTTTATACCCTAATTAAATGTGGTTAAGTTTGAAATTATGATAGAAAGATCTAAATAGAAAAAAAGATGAATGAAATGTACATCTAGGATAAAATAAATGTCTAAATCCAAATTCACAATAATTTTTATTTTAGTTAAAAAGTTTATTTTATTCATTTCACAATCTCTTTATTTGAGAAATAAGAGAAAAAATCATCAGAAAATAGTAAAAGACAAAGAGAGTTTTCAGTTGTCACGATTTCGACAATCAAAATGGACAAACTTGATGTCAAAAGGTTCCATTCGATTAATGATAGTGATTTTTGGCCTTCATCTTGCTGAAAAAGTAGATCGGGGTTTGAAAAGTTTTGTAGTTTCAAGTTGTTTTCATAATTTTTAACCGGTTTTTTTCCTTTCTGTTTTCAAGTCATAAATGAGTGTATTAAGGTTTATACGGTATTTGTTAGATGTTTCCATATAAAAATCTTGTTGAAAATAAATTTTTTTATCCAAAAGTGGAAAACTTAACTTTCTGGTAGGTTTTCAATTGCCATAGGTGGTCATAAATTAGGCAGCATGCGACATGTTACGGTTTTAAATTTTTTTTAAATTAAAGAGCTGGGAGGGGGTATATATATATATATATATATATATATATATAAGCTTTTATTTGAGCATGGAAATACAAGCCCGTGCGTGTGTGTGTGGGGGTTCAGGTAGTTGGCCATGTGCATAAGCTTGGCATGTCAGGTCCAACAACACATGACATTTTTTTTTTTTTATTATTAATTTTTGTAAGATTTTTAATTAATACCCACTCTTTTGTATGTATTTTTAGGTTACATTAGTTTTTCTTATTTCAATGTAAACTAATATACCCTCTCTCTAATTTTTAAAATTGTTTTGTTCATTTCTTTAAAATAATAGTTAGGTTTTTAAATTATTTTGTATTTTTTAATGTTTCACAGATATTATTATAATTTATATTTATAATTTTTTTTATATTTGATATAAATAAACTATATTTGTATGATGTATTTCTTTTTTCTAAAAAAAAATTGTTTATTCTTAATGGGAGAAAATAACCTCTCAGATAAAAAAAAAAAAGGTAAATGCAAAATAAAATTGGTTGTTAAATATTTGCATACTCATTTGTCTTCTGTTTTTAGAAAAAAAAAATTGGCTCAACAATTTAGTATTTAATTAACATTAATAATTCTTCATAGTTGATCGATTCATCTATTTTTTAAAAGTTATTTTATTAAATATAAATAGCATCTTCACATTTCTCAATTAAAAAAACATGGTACAATAAAATACATCTATAACACTAATAAATTCTTCTATTATGTTAAAAATTAACTCGAAGTCTTACTTATAGCATAACGCAAGATTTAAAACTAGTTAAAAAAAAAACTAAAGGAGATCATTGTTGTAGTGTGGAGGAAGATACATCACATTGTGAATTTGCCATAATTATATACGTTTTAATCAAAATAAACAACAAAAAATCATAAATCATGAAAAACATGCATGAAATTTCTAAAATCAAAACTGCAGTTTTATTGACAGTCAACCAATGTATTAAATTTACATCAAAAACTCACTCTTTGGGACACAAATCAAGCTCAAGAACCAAGAAGATGAACCAACAACCCATAAATAGGAATCAAACAACCACCTCTACTTTTGACAAATTATAAAAACTATTCTATCTCAACAAAAACAACATCCAAACATTTCCTAAACAATGTTGACTCGATAAAAAAAATCAATCAACAATTTTAATAATAGGGCGTTAAAAGCTGAACACATTGAAAATAAATTTTGAATTCTTTTAAGAAAACGTTGAAATTGCTGAAAATGATGCAAATACATAAAGAACATATTTTTTTTTAATTTTCTTATATTTTTTTAAACAAATATAAAAACAGAGGGTAAAAAATTGGCTTATAACAAAGGTTGTGCTACCAACATGAATAACATGGAATTCATTTCCATTAGGAATATTAATTGGTGTGTGATTGTAAATTGGTTGTATATCATCTAGTAAAGTTTCTAATTCAACCATGTGATTAGAGGCTTTACTATTAGCAATCCAAGTATGAGTTAAAAGGTTTTTCTTACTAGTATGATTAGCTAAATTCAAAGAATTGCTATTGAGAAGTTGCATCAATTGATTGTATTGATCTATAGTGAGTCCAAGTATAGGTAAAAAACTTGTTTCACTTGATGTAACAATGTTATTTGACATGACAATATAAGCTGAATTGTTCTTACTTGATTATGCCTTCATATATTTTGTGTGTTCATTTCCTTCACCTTGCTTTATCTTGCGACTTGGTTTTTAATTTGGTGGATATCCTATTAGTTCGTGACTCTCATTTTTTGTATAACTTCAATAATTACAATGCTCGCATCGCAACTCCTATTTGTCTTTAACATGTTCTAGATTGGTTTTGGCAGCAAAAGCAGTAGCTTTTATGTGTGGGGCATGTCTCATGGAATAAGAAGCTTGTTGTTTCTCCTCATGAATTACCATAGCATAAACCTTAGTAATTGAATGAAGAGTCTCAAAACTAAGGATTTGAGATCTTACAGTTTTGAAGTTTTCAGCTAATCCAATAAAAAATTGATGGATCTTCTCTTACTCTCTTGTCATTACAAATTCCTTTGTTGTACCACATGTGCATTTGTGAATTTTTTCAAATTGCATTTTTTCCCATTAAATTGCATTTTTTCCAAATAAAAAAAAATATAGAGAGAGAGGGTTTTGTTTTGCAAGTGTTCCATCAATAAAATATATTTTGTTCTTAGCATGGAGAGCGTTTTCCATTACTCCCCTTCATGCAGGATAGTTATCTTCATTGAGAACACATGTAAAAATCATAGTACCTAGATAGTTTGAAGGGTGCAAGTAATAATGAGAGTTAGAATCAATGAAAGTTTGTGTTTGAGAATCTACATAGGTTTGTGACTGATTTTCTCTCCCTCTCGATTGAGTCTAAGGTATGATGGTGTCACTCCTTTATGCCATTTATCATAACTTGATTTTTTACCCTTTTTTTTAAGTTTAATTTGTTTTTTGAAAAATTCAAAAAAAATTTGCAAGAAAAATAATAAAAAAATTCAAAAAAAATATATTTTTGATGTATTTGCATCGTTTTTGGCATTTCAACGCCTTTATAAAAAGAATTAGAAGTTTAAAAATTTACTTTCGACATGTTCAATTTTTAACATGCTTATTTAAAAATCATTGATTATTTTTTTTTTATTGAGAAGACATTGACATTACCTTTTTTAAAAAATATCAAAATACAGAAAAACAAGATACATAAAAAAATAAAAAAATTTTTGGACAAGAGGATTAAAGTGTAAAGAAAAAAAACGAAGAACTAAAGTGATTTTGCGTTACCCACCAAGTTTCCTTGAGGACCAAACAATTATGAGAAAAAAAATAAATTTATTTTGCTTATAAATAAGTGGGTGTACCACACCAAAAAAAAAATATTTTAAAAGAAAAATTAGTTAGAACATAAAAAAAAAAATCACATACAACGAAAACCTCTCTCTAACTAGACCAAAAAAAAAAAAAAAAAACTCCAGACCCCATCTTTATAACAACCAGCCACCAGCCATTTGATACCATGAGAAGTTGCTGATATATATATATATATATATACACACACATGTTTGTTATAAATAAGTCATAGGAGAGAAATATACAAAGTAATATTAGATACAATATGATCATATGAATTATATACGTAAATAATTAAAGAAGGAGATATTGAGGAGGTTGTTATGGTATGTACAATAAAAAAAGAATCAAGTAACGATTCAGTAGAATCTTCAATGTAAGCCATTAGAGCACTTGTCGCCACGCCAAAACATGGATTGCTTTTGTTTTTATTAAAGGCAACAGATCTTGGAGGATGAAATCTCATTGAAATCTCGATGAACTTCTTGGTGGTGGAGAAAATAACTCTTGGAATTCATACATGGCAGGCCTCTAGCTATTACAGCATTATTCTTTTAATAGATATTCCATTCTTTCTTTGGGCAATATGACAATTGGCACCCTTTGGATCATAAAAGTGATAAGCTGAAAAACAGTAAGTTGTCTGAACCGGAGGTTCCCAAACTCCAGGAAATGCTATGAAACATCGGAGTCTGTTACGAAAAATGCAAGAACAGGACAATGGACATAGAAACTCGGATACAGCTAGGTGAATACGATCAAATTTTATGAAGTCTAATCAAATTAAGCATCAGGATTCCGAGAGTGGAAAAATTGAATTAATGCATGATATTTGAATTAACCAATACAGGAGTCGTGGAAAATAACATGAGCGAATTCGATAATCCATCCATCCCTCTAAGTAACTTCTCACGCATAGCTGCATGCATGTTGTTCAATCTAGGCAATCACACGTACACAAATGTCTAGACTTACAAAACCAAGTCCTATATACGGGTATGAATAACATGGAGGACAGCAAATTATATATATATAAAAAAACAAATTTAAATTTTTTTTTAAAAAAGGAAGAAGATTGATAGCCTTTACAAAATGAATTAGTTTAATACTCATCATCCGAACCTGTTAAAACCTTAACCATTATCTGCATGACTTTAACTCTCATTTGCAAAGACAAAATATAATCAGCTGTCTCTCTGAAAAGCCCATCCAATCCCATGGATTCACTATTAGGAATGAGTTTCTTCAGGGTTCTAACTCTTCTCTCGATGCCATATCCTGACCTTACAGTAGAACCTTCTGCACGAGCTCTTCTCTTCATCAAGATCCTTCCAGGTCTCTTGCTCCTGGCATGCCGCCCATTTTTTTGTCTCCTCAGTGGGCATCTTCTCTTGGTTTGTGCTTCCGAGACCTTGTTCCACAAAGCTTCATTTGGCATATGATCCATCGTCTCTTCATTTCCTTGGACCATGCCCTTCAAAGAAACAAGAAGAGGATGCTCACCTGCTGAAACTCCCATTACTCAAAAGAGTTTTGAATGAAGCACTAGTTTAGCTTTTGCGCAGGCCTTCCAAATTTGGTTGTCAAGACAAGACGTTGTATAGCATATGCCACTATTGAGGGCATTTATATACGGTATTCGGCATGTTGGGTAAATAAGTTGTTGATAGCCAGCCAGATGAGGATAATGGAAATAAATTAAGGTGGCCAAAACGTAGGGACCGCAAACACAATTTCATAGAAGGACTCCAAGGCAAGGGGATAAATGAATAAGGGAGAGCCAAGTGTACCTAAGGGTGTTGCTTGTTGCTTTAGCCATGTTCTCCAGCTCAATGCACATGCAAACACATGATTCTTCACCACTACCCAACTCTCTCTAATCTAAACCACCATCTCTCATAGCACCCTCCCATCTCGTCAAAACACCCTGGATTATTCCTCCCCCACTTCCCGAACTCAGTGCATAATATATATAATTTTGAATTTGGGGTCCTTAATATTCCTATTTCCAGCTCAGAAAACATGGCATTCTACATATATAAACCCTAAGATTCGTGGTGGTTAATAAGCTTGTGTTTCCAAACAAGAAAGCCCGTGTAGTATAAAACGACAAGCATTTGAAGAGCCTGTGATTTAATATTGTTAATTACTTTGTCCATACTCGTGTTAACAAATGTGGACAATTTAGATCCTAATGTTGGGATAAGGTAGATTTTCTTCTGACATTCATGAACCCCATTTTCCATCAAAAATGATGATTGTTTTATTAAAGATTTATCAGCAAATCATTTTCTGACATGTCTGTTCCGAATTACACCAACACAAACAATTAACCCAACAATCTGACAGACAAAAGTGCATGCATCTTCATCACTGATACTACGGAGGACATTGATTCCAAGCTTCAAAATCTGGGAATCTTCATCTTTGATATATTCCTCATTTATAAGGTTGGTATACTTTGATCCAATTTTTGACAACATGTAAGTGAGCTTGATATTCTCACTTTAATTTGACTTCCTTGCTGCGATGATACATGATCAGTAACATAATGTAAACCATGCATTCTTCTATGGATATGTCTAGGATAAACAAAGTTAAAACATGTTTCTGCTTCATTTTGGTAGGATTCTGGTCCTGCCTTGAAAATTACATATACACAATCACTCATTGTTTATCTTCTACACTTGTCAAGAGCTCAAGATCAACATAGAACATGCACACACATGCAGTTGTTGTGCAGAGAAATCATCCTGCTTGATAAAAGCAATTGATTTTATGTAGACATAAATCAAGCACAAAATTAAGTCCAGTTACATGGTTCTAAACATGTGCAGTACTACCCATTGCTCAACGTGAACTAGGAGACTATATGTCTATATGTTTTGTTGTTGAATTTAATCAATAGTGCGTTTCCACTTCTAATTTTGTGCTGCAAGTAATGAACAGGTAGGAAGCAACATCACGAAGGATGTTCTCTTCCTGTCATCCAGTTGTTGGTACACGTTCGCTTTCTTTATAATATTGGTAGATAACCTTATAATGCAAAGCAAACAAACCTATATGACGGCTAGGCACATGGATTTATTCATTATTGGTTGATATTTTTCTTAAACTTTTCGAGCCAAATATATATCATTGGATACGTTCTATTTTTGGATTCGAAGCACCAAACACATATATGTAATTCAATATTTTTCTTCTGTCATTTTTTTTTTTGTCTTGAAATAGCAGATTAGCTTGTCGAAGATTAAACGCATCCCTTTGGCATGGCTAAATAGCATCATGAGAGTATTGGCCGGGTTCAAATTGTACTTTGTCGAAAATTAGCTTTGTGCAATGTTTAAATAAAAATGTGGGAAGCATCGTGTAAGCTATATGAAAAATAAATATATATGATTGATATTGTTAAGATAATCTTTTTTTTGTTGTTGAGAATATGAATGTTAAGATAATGATCTATATTTGTGTTTTTCTCATCAATTTAACCCCTTAGGATTCAAGTGAAACGAAAAAAATGTTATCCTATTGATGTATTGATATTATAGTTGGGCCTGCGATAATGAATGATTTTAAATAAAATATGAGTTTGTCACAATTAGATGAGGATCTGCCCCAAATATATTACATGAATGACATTGTACATTTATAAACTAGTGTGATAAGTCAAAGTCCAAAAAGAGATCTAATTATGCTAGACTAGAATAATAATTCAAAATGACCATATCTTTTTATCTGATCATTGGATTGCACTCAAATTTTTATAAGAGTTTTTACAGGTTTTTTTTTCTTGTAGTAGCCATTGCGTCGCTATGTGGACCGTAAGATCTTTAAATATAAAAAATCTTATTCGAACCTCCGGTTTTGACAGTTTTGTTATTTTCCATGTATTTTTTGAATTTCTTGTTTTATTTCATATTTTGTGCTTCTTTCTTTTATAATTTTTTTTTCTAGTTAAGATAGTTTCTGGTCTATTTAAGAATTTGTAAACCTTCATAAAAGTTTTTGGTCTATTTAAGGATTTGTAAACCTTCATAAAAGGCGAACTTGATTATCATTATTTTAGAGAAAATAAACTTGTAAATTTGGAGCTCACATTTACAGTTTCTTTCGCCCATTAAAATATTTAGTGTTCTTTATTTAATTGTTGTTTTTAACTTCTGCTTATATCACCTATTTTCTTTAATCAAACAGTTAAAACTTTTTATTTTTAGATAATTTAGTTTTAGTATCGTTGTTCATTAAGAATGAAAATATAATTTTGAAAATATAATTTTCACGATCATTTAACAAATTAGATTTTCTTAACTGAAGGATTTTGAATACCAGAATATTTCATAAATATTCAGTTTGAGAAATTATTTAAATTTAAATTTAAAAGCTTGCTATAGCAATCTTCGTTTCCATTCGAACGTGAAGTGATGAAACCCTATCTTCTTTAAGCACATGCAAAGAACCAAATTAGACCACCTACCCACGTGCAACGGAATGATCATCTAGGGAGAAGAAGCCCTATTAGGTGCTTGTGGGCCTTGTGGCCCATTTCACACACCTACAGCAAATTGGAATAAGAGCATGCCACGTTCACCATGTGCCTATCGTCTTTTTTTATAAAATGGCACCATATTTTATTTTTAACCAATATTTCCTTAATTATTTAAAGTTATGTTCTTTTCGTGCCTAGATTTATGAAAAAACAGAAACGGGAACAATTTAAATTCTCAATGGAAAAAAAAAAACTATATTTGTCTATATAAATTCATCATCCCCTCGTGTATTGGTACATTTTAAGCTATTTCAGCATTCTCCTCGTAGTATCCAAAAAATATTGTTTTTTATCTTGATTATTGAGGATGGGCGTGGGCTCTTTTTTTCTTGCCTTGGGGAGGGGTTGGTGGGAGATTATTTATCTGAGCATGTTTGTGAGATAGCTTCCTATTTACGTAGTGTTGAGAGGATAAATGGAGACAAAATAAGTAAAAAAGAAAAAGAAAATAATGGGCTTAATTTCCCAAGTGTAATACTCCTATCCAAATATTTTTGGGCTAAAATATTATAAAATTTAAATTTACATAAAATTTTATTTTGAACCAAGTAGAAAAAAATAGACCCATCTAAGCTCTCTTTATATATATATATAGAAAAAATGTAAACTTAGAGTTCATTTACCCTAGTTAGAAAACAAATTTTAAGAGTCACATGTTCTTCTATAATAAATATAGAGAAAATAAGTGAAGTGGATTGACCTTGAAGGACTTAAGTTCCATTCTATTTTCTTGATTAGAAATGTTTTGGATTGATTAAGGTTTTTTCAATATGAAAAGTGTATAAAGTTAACAAGATTTAAATTGTATTTATATGAATGACCAAATATAATGAGTATGATAGATTATATGATATTTTAAGATAGATTAAGAGTGCTTAATGATTTTTTAATTGTCTAAAATGATTAGGTTAACAATTAGTTATAAAAGTGAGAAGTTGTTACTTTAGATATTTGACAGAGGTTTTTGCAAACTATATTGAATAGATGTAGTTTTTAACCCAAATTTTATATGTAGAAAAAATTTATCTTGTCTAGTTTCTAACACCGTAAATGGCGTATTAATCTGATTTTTATAGAGAATGTATTGGTGAAAATAGTAAAGAATGTGCAAGATGTCTGGCAGCAACACCCAACAATGATTTCGGGGCATATTATAAATTATATAAAAGGTTTTACGAGGTGAATGATATATGGATGAAAATATAATTGAGCTAGCCAATAAGTCAAGTGAGGAGGTGTTAAGGTTGACCTGTTGGGTCGGATTTAATGATATTTTCAAAGAGTTTTTCATTGTCTGAACATTAGATTTTACATTAACAAATTTTTTGTCAGACCCATGATACACTATTGACCAAATATCTATAATTTTATTAAATTGGATCGTTAGTTATAACTACGGATAGCAATAAGTTGGGTAAAGAAAATTTTATTTTTATGCATTTGTATCAGATCTAATATATATAATGCTATTTGACACCCACTTTGCCGCGGGTCAGAAATTGTTTATTCAATTAAGAAAAGAAAATGCATTTCCAACATGTTTTTGGATATAAAATTTTTTTCAATTATAAATTTAAATTTTTATACACGCATCTAACTAAACAAACCAACATTTGATCAAGAAATAAATAATATTAAGATATTTGATCTTACATCATAGGCCATGTACTCAGTTGCGTTTAATAACTCTACTTTTAGATTTTTTTTATTTAATCAAACAATTATATAAAAGGTAAATAAAAGTAATTAATGAAAGTGAATTGAATAAAATTATTAAACTCAATTATAAAAAAATTCAATGTTGAATGGTGAAACTGAAAAAAAATTAATTTAAAAAAAACAATGAAAAAAAATATTTGGGTCAAGTCAAGTTAACCTATTAACCCTACAACCTTGTGCATAGAATTGAGATAACCCCATAGAAAGAAATGTTAAAAAAAAACATGAAAACCAATTCATAAAAAACTAATTGCCTAAGGATGAAATTAAAAAAAAAAACAATTCTTAAAAAGACCTAAAAAGACCAAAATCAACCCAAATTAAGCTTTGAAACCCATGACCATAGTTATAAGGTTGAGACTGGTTTCATAAAAAAACAATGAAGAAAAATGTTAAGGGATGAAACTAAAAAACAATATTAAAAAAATGAGAAAAGATTTGATTCAACCCATGTTTAACCCACTAACCCCGTGACCATAGGAATAAAATTGGGATTACTCCATATAAAGAAAATGTTAGAAAAAGCACGAAGATCAATTTAAAAAAAATCAAATGTTGAAGGATAAAATTGAAAATAAATAAATTTTATAAAATGAACTAAAAAAACAAAAGTCAACCCATGCTAACTCTCAAAACCTGTGATGCTGATCATAAGACTAAGACTAAACCCCTAGAAGGCAAACAAAAAAAAAAAAACAAGAAGCAAAATTCTCAATAAAAAAATATTGAGAAATGAAATTGAAAAAAGAAAGTAATAAAAAAGGATTTAAAACAAAACAAAACAAATAACAATAACAAGAATGGGGACAAAATTCAACATAAAAATAAATTGAAATCAAATGTTAGATGAAATTGAAAACAAAATTCAGATAGAAAAAGGATAAAAAAATCAAAAGAATGAGGATCAAATTTGATATAAAAGTAAAATGAAACCAAATAATAAGGGAACAAATTGAAAATCAATTCAATCAAAAGAAGGTAACAAAACAAAACAAATAGAAATAAAAAAAATAAGAATCAAATTGGATATAATAAATAAATGACATGACACCTTTTTATTTTGGCAAGGAGAAAAGAGGAAGGAGAAGAAAATTTGTGTCGAACCATCAAGAAGAGGACATTGATGCACTTCCAACACCGCCATAAAAGGTGGTGTTTGACCATTAAGAGATGCTATATATGGCACTTGAAGGGTGCAACATCACCTACATGTTGACTTGTGAGTTTCATGCACCTGTTACTTTTTATTTTTATTAGTATTTAAAATTTAAAAATATCCTACATTGCCCCAAAGCAAACTTTATATTAACATAAAAAAAAAGAGGAAAATACAAAAAACCTTTTGGAAGGAAGTTTAAGTCTTTTTTGCTTCTATGAGCAATTAAGTAATTTAATTGTGCTTTAGAATGGAAATATTTAAAAGGCCCCTAAACGTCAGTAAATTATTCTTTGCTTCCAAGATTATTTTAGTCATTTACATTGTTCCCGAGGAATGTTAAAGTACAAACTTGCCCAAAATAAATTTGCCAACACGTAATATATCACTATAAAAAGGTCATATTACACCTCAATGGCTAGTTATTTGGCTAGGATAGAGAAGGGTAAAATGAGATTTTCATTGTGGAGTGTTATAGTGGAAACCCCATGTTTTTTAGTGTTTTACTTAATAACCATTATTTGTGTTTAATTAACTAATGCATTAGGATTTATCAATAATTTTTAACAAATTTTTGTTGGCTCAAGCCTTTTTTAACAATGGTTTGAAAATATGTTTGGGCCCAAGCGCCAAGTGTGACCTACCGCCTTTTGGGCCCATGTACTAGTCGCTTGGTCTAACACTCCACTTGCTAGGCAATAGGCCTAGCACTGACGCACCGCATGCTAGGCATCAGGCTTGACGCAGTTTAGGACCAAACATCATGCATATGGTCTAGTCTTGAGCATTGTTTAAGGCCAAGCTTGTAACCAACACCCAACATATGACCCTCTAGGATTTTTACAAAACCCAGGCTTCGAGCGTCTGATGATCCCTATCCAAAGCCTCGCACTTGGTTCCCTGTGTCAGGTGCATGACTTAACACCTTTTGGGCGCAAGCATCGCAGCCTAGTCTCGGGAATGTTTTTAGCCCATGCTTGTGGCATGGGCCAAACACCTAACCCCTTGACATTTTTGCTTAACCTAAGCTCTTTGTGGCCCTAGCTAGGCTGAACCCAAAGCTCCTCTTTCCCTGCTCCACTTGTTTGATGCCCTATGCTTAGTGCCCTATGCTCAGCTCACTATGCTCGACGTCCAATTTCTTGTGCTAAGCTCAGGACTTGACACCCCTTAGGTTTAAACGTCATGTTTAGACTGAGGCTTTATAGCCTGGGTCCCAAGTGCCAAGTAGCTCTAGGCTTTCTTCCATTAGGGAGTTGGGTATTTTTATTTATTTATTGCATATAATATAAGAGACTTGTTCAGCAAGTCTATACTTTACTCATACCCTTAAGTGTACAAGAGTCTTCCATGACTTACCACGCTTGATCTTATAATACATGTGTGATGAATATTTGTTTCTCATTAATGTTACCAAGGTGAAATGACTCTCCAATCGCCTCATTCAAGCAAGAGAACAAGATTCAGGAGATATAAATACCCCTTGAACCATCTAGGTGAATGTTCACAATTTTCATTCTTAACTTACACATATTATTCTCTTACAACACTTATTTTCATACCAAAACAAAAACAAACAACTTTATTTTTAGAATTTAATCCTCATTTTCATATTCATTACATTTTTCCTCTATAAAGATATTGACTAAACCATCTGAAGATCCCAAATCCACCCAAAAAGGAATGTTTTGTGTGTTTTAGGACTCTCACATTAAGCTACCACCTTCCTTTGCTTTGGAAAATAGATCTAACATCATGAACACTTAATAAAATCATCATCCAATCACAAAAAAAACTCTATTTCTAAGCATCTTAAATTTTAAAATGTCATCATTAACTTTTGTCAAATGAAGAATATATTTACCCATCATGACCTTTTGGCTTTTTAAGATATATGACTTTAGATTTATTGTTGCATCTCAAATATCCAGTTAATAATCTTAATTTTTCCAAGTCATATTTAAAAATAATACTACAAGAGATTTAAAAATATAAAATTATTTCTTAAGCATATTAATAATATATTTTAAGTAGTAAATTGTTATTGATAAGTACAATTGTATAATTATAAATCAATCATTATATTTAGAAATCATATATATAATGTTAAATTATGTGCTCATTATTTATTAGAAGAATTTATGTCATATATTTAAAACATAATATACAAACTACCTAACTTCTAGTATAAACTACTTATTAATTGATATAGTGATTACTTAGATAGGTGGCCTGTGCTACACTGCGAATCAAGTCAAATTTGTTCTTAGCATAAAAAAGAATATCCAGGCGATCATAATATTTTTAAAAGAGAAAGGAAAAACTAGGATCCGGATCATTGACTCGTCGAATGAGTTCAATAAGCTTAATTAATTTAATAAAATGATTATAAAAAAAGGGTCAATGATAATAAAAAAATTATGACAATGACTAATAAAAAAATAAACACTTGTCAATATTATAAAAAGATACCATCTAAATATTTTTAAAAGGTCTCAACGATATTATTTGATGGCAAATCAAAAATTAAATGAGAACATGATAACCTTATACAAAGAAAAATGGAAAAAAAAAATTCAAAGCTCAATTACGAGCAAATCAAACGCTGAAGGGTGAACTAGAAAAAAAATTAATTTTAAAAAAGGTTTTAAAAAAACCTTACTTGAGTTAGCATGCCAAATTCGTAGTCTGATCACGAGACCAAGATAATCCTATACAAAACAATGTGATATGATCCTTCAATAGGTTGAACAAAGAAATTTAGATTCTAGCGTAATTGTGTTTACAGTCCGGTTTTACGCTATCAATCATAACTCTCAATCTGACCATTGGATCGGTATGATATTTCACTAGGATTGGGTTAAAATATCAAGTCAATTGAAGTTCTAAAAGGTATCATGATACAGACAACGAATGCAATAATGTTTTTCTATTTGTTGGCTTTTGATGACTTGTGGACTTTCTATTTGAAAATGATTCTTTTTCTAATAATACAAGGATATTCAACAACTAATTTTGGGACATTTTCTAGTACTACAAGGATTTTTAATGGGCAGCAACATAATTTCCAAGTGTGGTAATGATTCTTTTAATGTTTCAAAATCCTTTTCTTACAAGGATTCTTGAGCTGATTTTTCCTATTGCACAATTTTATACTAATAAGCACAATATTTTGTTCAACCATTGGATCAAATTGAGATTTTACCTTACATTTCTAGAGGTCCTGTTTTATATTGGATTATAATTTCATATGAATCTGACATTAGGAAGACCTTGCAATAAGATTAAGAAAATGCGGTGTGAGATTTATATTAGTTTCCTAGTTGATTTAAGATTAATTTTTTTCTATTTTATTTTTTTCTATTTTATTATTATTATTATTATTATTATTATAACATTATTTAGGATTTTTTTACCTATTATAAATATGTTTATTTAGATTGGTTTTAGCTTTTCAGCTATGATATTTTGAATAAACTTGTGTTTTGCATGATGTAACACTTCTCTTTGGTTAAACAAAGAACAATCAAACTTATCAAAGTATAATTAACTTTGTGGTGTTCTTCTTTATACTTTTAGTTAATGTTTTTTTTTATTGTTAGGCGGGGGTTCATATTTTAATAGTGTTGGTGCTTTTGTTGAAGTAATCTCTATGTCACACTCTTATCAAATCTAACGCTTTGGCTTTGTAGGACTTATTTTTCTTGTATATAGGTTACGTGATCATAGGGTTCATATAATTTGGTATCGGAGTTAGGCTCCGAAATCAGGTCATATCTTTCTGAAAATTTTGTTTTCTTTGTGTTCCATAAGTTTAGTTGTGCTTTTCACTCTTCTTCTTCTCTTTTTGTTTTTGGCATCTTAGTATATAAAAAATAAGTGTTATTTCATTTTACTATTGTCCCTAAACATATCATTAATATAAAAATTAAAAAAAAACAATAATAGATGTTATTCAAGTTTGTTTCAATTTTGTCGTGAAAACACAAATAATAAGGAAAACAAATCAAACCATCTTAAAAACACTTCAAAATTGATATGTTGATTATTTGGGGTGAAATTGCACTATATATTAAAGTTGGGTTCTTTTTTATACTTGTTTGATTGAGGTTTCAATTCTGAGTTAAATTCTGCCATAAATTGATCATACACGGGTGTTCGATACCTAGGCACAAGAGAATGACTTGTAAACTAAGATATATTTTTATTGGGTATAAGGGTGCTACACACCAAATTTGAGGTTATTTTGATATCATTTAGTTTGGGTCTCAATTCTGGTGTTTATAATTGCGTAACGGGATAAATTTGCATCAAGTTATAAAAATATATTTGTTAATATTGTTTTGACCTATTTAGTTTATTTATGTAGTATTTGGATTATTTAGCAGTCAAATAAGGTTTTTCATTAATTGTTTTTTCTTTTTTATTTTGAGTTTTTATATTGTCCATATTTTGTAGGAATTCACTTGGTTATTCACAGAATCGTAATCATTGTTTTATTTTGCTTGTTTTTAGTGTTTTTTTGTTCTTGATTGCATTACGATATCAATTGACTTTGGTTCGTTGATTTTCAGTTCCAAAAGAACTGCAAAAAGGTGAGCTGAGAAGTAAAATACGTAGTGAGAACAATTGAGTAAAAAACCTTGAATTTTGTGAAACATGAGAGTTGTAAGGTATATTTTTCTTGCTTCTAATCAATAAAATTATTTTGATTCAAATATCCAAAAACGAAGAACACCTTTCAGATGCAAGCTTTCATCTAATAACTTGAGCTACTGATTAGGGTAATGAGGGATATGAAAAATGAGATGGCTTCGATGAGACATTAAAATTATAGGATGAATGGATTAAGAATGAGGCTGATCGGCAAGGAAACCCTATATGAAGGGCCTTACAGAATGTTAAAATTGAGTTTATTGATTTTGTGGATGAAAACACAAATGTAGATGATAATAACAATAACTTTGCATCTATGCATTATAGAGATCGATTTGGGTATAATCGAAGCTAAAAGAATGTTAGTTTTAGCCAGGGTAGAAAATTCAGCCAGAGAAAGAATTCCCGAGATTTTAGGCTTCGTGATGATTCATGTAGAGAATTAGGTCACTCAAGATGAAAATACCAGGTTTCCAAAGAAAGAATAATCTAGAGGCATCTCTAGAGTGGGAAAAGAAGGTTAAAGGTGAGGTCTTGGCTATAAGGTGTACACTCTAGGTTCAGTCAAGAAAAATGATATTGATCAGCAAAGGAAGAACATCTTTTATACACATTGTTATGTAAAAAAAAAAGTGTATTTTTTAATTATAGATAGTTGAAGTTGTGCTAATGTAGCCATTACTACCCTTGTTAATAAACTGAACTTATATACTTTTAAGCATCATAGACCTTATAGATTGTAATGGTTAAATGATTGTAGTGACTAAGTAGGTATTGGTTCTATTTTTTATTGGGAAGTATGTTGATGAGGTTCTGTGTGATGTGATTCCAATGCATGCAAGTCATATCTTGTTAGAAAGACCATGACAGTTGGATAGAAAGACAATACATGATGGGTTTAGAAATAGGTATACTATTATAAAAGATAGAAAAATCATCACTTTTATACCTCTTACACCCAAACAAATGTATGATGGTCAAATAAAGTAAAAAAAAAAGGAACATAATGACATGGGTATAAAAAAATCAAGGTGAGGAACAAGGTGAAAGAAGATTATCAGATCCATCCACAACCTAAAACACTTCTCTCACTACCTAAAACCATTCAGCCAAGAACCTAAACCATTCGACCACTTCTGAAACAAACCTAAATCTGGCTAAAAGTGGAGGCAAGTCTCGAAGAGTGAAAAAAGTAAGTGATTGAAGTGTGAATTTTATGGAAAGGCTAAAGAAACAACCTAATTTTTATGCTAGAGAGGGTGAGGTTAAATCTACCTATTATTCAAACCAACCGATAATCCTACTTGTTTACAAAGAAGTTCATTTTAATATTAACAAATTTAACCTTTATACTCTTAGTTTTTGTGTTTCTTTGTTGCAGAAGTTTGATGATGTGTTTCTTGATGAGATTCCTAGTAGATTGCCACCAGTAAGAGGAATTGAACATCAAATTAATCTTGTATCTAGCGCATTGATTCATAATCGCCCAACCTATCAAAGTAATCTCAAAGAAACAGAAAACCTTCAAAAAAAGGTAGAAGAGTTAATGACAAATATGTATTCCTTTGAGATAAATGAAATGTCTATAATTCTTGTACTTTTGACACCTAAACAAGTATATGATGAACTGCAGAAATTGAAGAAAGGGAAGATGACTGAAACTAAGAGCTTGTATATTAGGGAGACCTTATTTGCTAACAAAGTTCTTCTAGGCTTTAATGATGATTGTCATAACTCAATTTTGGATTCCCTAAATTATTTGAATTTTTTTTTTATCCAAAAATCCAAAAAGAAAAAAAAAATTTAAAATATAAAAATATTTTCGAGATACGAGAAGATAAACCTTTGAGTTGCAAAAGATCAAAATGCTAGAAGAATAGCTAAATTGGGCTATGCTGACATGATGGGTTAGAGCAAGACTTAATTTGAAACAAAGTTTAAGGTTGAAATTCTATACCTTCCCTTATAATAACTTGTAGTGTTAAATTATCAACTTATTATATACATAGACTATGTATTTAGTTTGAAAGAGTAAAAGGGGAAAGAAATGGAAGAAAAGTGGACTTGATTAGCCATCCAGGTTAATAGTGGCTAATGATGTCAATGAAATTACATCGACATTGACATTTATTGGAATTTTGATTAGCTATTCCAAAGTTGGGAAACTAATGACATCCATATGATCGCATTGATATCGACAAAACCATGATAAAATGATTGTTTAAGATGACTTTATTAGCCAAACCAATTATTGGGGCTAATGATACCAACAAGGTTGCATTGGTGTTGGCAAAACTATTACTTGATTAACTATCCCGGGTGATGGGGGGCTAATGATATCAATAAGGTAACATCAACATCGATATACATTTAATTTGATTAGTTGTTTAAGGTGGTGGTAGCTAATGATATCTAGAGGAAAGAGTATCGACATATTTCTTATTATTCATCTAAAGGTTGAAACCAATTAAGTTCAAGAACTTAATTAAACTTATAATGGGTTAGGAATATTCAATTGACTTAATTGAAGAAAAACCAAGTTTGGAGACCTAATTCAAATCAATTCATAAAGATTAGAAGATTAGGAACACAATTGGAATATTGAAAGGCTAAATTGGTGCAATTAGGGGTGCAATTATAAGAAATTTAAAGTTTGAAGGCTAATTAAGGAGCAAATTGAAGAATCCTAAAAATCAAGGATTAAAGTGGAAGAGGCGTGCACATACATTGATTGAAATTGATTAAAACCAAGGTTAAATTTGAAGAAATTAGAAGTTTGAAAGTTAATTGTGGACAAAATTGAATATATCAAAGATCAAGACCATATTATAAAAGACGTTGAATATTGAGGGTCAAAATTGATATGACCTGGGATTTAATCGAAAGAAATCTTGAGAAATCAACCTAATTTGGATGAATTCAATGAAATTTAAAGATCAGGGATCATTTTGTAAATAAAAAGAAAAATAAACAAAACAACGTTATTTTGAGTGCCACTGTTCAGTTTCTTCTTCATTCCTCTCATAAAGGAGTTGACAAGGATCCCTCTTTATAAAGCCTTTTAATGCTCTCTCATGCTTCAAGTAAGATAAAAGGCACGCTTCCTTTGCAGTCCTGACATCGTACTACACCCTAGCATGGTTCCCATCGAGTGGTTGTCCCTATAGCCGCTACAACGTTGGTCCAAAAACACTGACCTGATAAACCTTTGACAACCTAGTTTTAACAGTACTGGGTTGTTGGCTTGTTATCAATGGTAGGGATCAATCCTAGAGGGCTAAATGGTTAAGATTTAAGTCTAGAAGAGAGCTTGTGGACCTTCTCCACCTCCTATAAATAAGAACAACCCATTTCAACAAATAGGGGAGGAGAGTACAAAACTGAAAAACCCATACCCATACATTATGTTTACAAACCCTCAACCATAAAACATCAGTTAATTTGATCAACTCTCACAAATAAACACATGCATGCTACCACCTGCACACCGTTAAAAAGCTTATATACACTAGACTCCACTACCACACCCTAAATGTTCAAAATCCTCCTACCAAAGATATATCAACCCTGACCTTTGAACCTCAACTTCCAAAATTGGTTAACCTCATCAAGTGTTCAATAGCTCCATCCAAAAAGGCAGCTCCAGTTGGAGCAAGTGAAGTTGAAACCAAATTTATAACAACAACCTCGTTATTCTGTTTCGGTTTCCAACATCAGTTCTTTTGATCTTTAGCATCCCTAACAACAATATAACATCTACCCAGGCACTATGGAATAGTCGAGGCACGGGAAACATTCATAAAGAAAAAGTCCAGGACTTTATGGTTGTAACAAGAATGAGTTTCTTTCTCACTACTCTTTCATGCTCACCATATCCAGTTCAGTTTTTCTTAGTCAGAAGGCTTGTTATAATGTAGTGTGGTCATTAGTTGTGTTTGTAAGAGAAGTAAAGGTTCCTTTATAGAAGCATGGATTTGTTTTGGAATGGGTATCTCCCTTTACATAATAGAGAAATATGCTAGTATATTACCTATGGATTTTAGTCTAGAACATGACAACTTTCTTTCTCTTCTTTTTTGTGTGGTTTTATGAAGCTTTGTCCCCTAGAATAATAAATACATGGAATTTTACAGTGTTTCCTCATGGTGATGTGTTTTTGTAACTATTTTAGGGGATGCAAGAATATGCTTGCAAGTTAGCCTTTTACATGAATATTGTTCCTTGCCATTTAAATCTTAGCTTTATATGCATATGGTTTTTAGGCAGAGGCTATACACAAGTTCATCAAATAATGTTGGTTTGATATTTCAAAAATAAAATAAGGTATTTAATTATGTTCATGGGCCAGGCTTTTAAAATATTTTTTTAAGGGGGTTTTTCTCTTTGGATGAGGCCATGTCTCCTTTTGTTATGAGTTGTGCAATGCTAGCTTTGGGTCAAGTTAGGAAGCCCATTCCATATGGTTGGGCTGAGCTTTTAATGTCTAAGGCTGTTTTTGGTTGTGCATGATTTTACAAAGGAAAAAAAGTGATTTTTTGTTCTTTAGGACATGTTTACCAAACAGGTCCTAATGGATTTTTTGACAGTTTTATTTTATTGATTTTTTCTTGTTTTTCCAAACAAGCTCCAAATGATTTCCAAAAAAATCTAAATAAGTTGTGTTATGGGTGATACATCTTTTCTATACATAACTAATCTCTTTATTCAAAATTTGAGACTAGTTAGGGTTCTTAGTGACCAAAATACTAAGTGGAAACTCCATCTTTTTTTTTTTACTTATAAGAAATAAAAATTCCTTGTTCTTTCCGCCAATCACCATAAAGATCTTGATCGGGGAGGATGTTCGCCGTGACGCCGCACTTCGACAATGATGTTATTTTTTGGCTTGGTACTTATTTGTTTTATTTAGGGGTGATTTTCATGTTATATATTCAAGGACGAATCCTTTCAAAGAGGGAGGAGATGATATTAATCAAGTTAGGTCTGAATTTCGCCTAAAATACCTATTGACTAGTTTTGCAAGATCTAACATATCTCTCAAACTGTACATTTTATCTTGCTTATATTTTACAGGGAGATACTAGACACATGTAACTATATTGTGGCAAGATTTCAGGTGAATCAATATTCATGAACATATTATTTAAATTGGTCAAAGTTGTTGTTATTGCTTTGGTAGATTTGTCAACAAAGTTTTTTTTTTGGCAATTTTCAACCCCATCAGTCCAGACCTATAATTGGTTAATTTTGGGAAAAAAAGGAAGATTAAATTAAGTTTATTTAGACCTTAAACTTGTACATGGGCTTGGGCTGTAATGGTTCCTAATATGGCTTGGATTTATTGAAGAATTGGAGTCCTTTCTTTCCTAGGATATGTGTGGAAGCTAGGAGCTCTATAAATTCTTTAGTTTTAGTTTTTATTTATTTATTTTGGTTCCCTTTAAGTTATAGCATATTAGAGAGAATTTTAACGCTTGTTTTTTCATTATTAATTTATGCTTTTAGGCTTGATTAATTAGCTAAAGCCCAAGACTTGATTGGGCATAATTATTAATTAGCTTTCGGCTATGGCCTAAGGTTTGTTCGGGTCTATACTTTTAAGTTTCTTAGTATATATTTTGGGTCAGTTTTGCAAGTGAGCCAATTTAGCCCACAAGGGTATATCCATTAAGATTTTTATTTTCATAAGTGTAAATACTCTTTGTAATGAAAAAATATTGAGACTTGATAATACTATTATTATCAAATTTATTTAGCTTATGTGAGAGAGATTCTTGTATTTTTCATTTCTATAATGAACTAAATTGACTTATAAAAAATTAACTAGCTTCATGGCTTTTTCCTTACACCTTTCGTTTGCGAATTAGTATTCTTAGAGCGGGGTTCTTATTCCAATATTGTTGGTTCCTTGAGATATGTTTCCTTTTTGTCACACTCCTATCAAACTCGTTTAAGCTTTCTAAGATTCATTGTCAATGCTGTTGTGGGTTGCGTGGCCACAAGATTATGAGGTCCGCATCATCACAGAGGTTAGCTCTCAAATAAACTAAATGATGAAAGAAAAAATAAAATAAAATAAATTAAAAAAACATAAAACAACCAAGTCAACTTGAGTCAAGTTGATTAACACGCAACTCAAGATATAATATCAGGATAACTCCAAATCAAGAAAAAAAACATAAAGCTTAAGGCCCAATAACCTAATATCTGATAGAAAAAAAATCAAATTTTTTTAAAAAAGATCAAAGTCAAATTAGGGTAATATTTAAAACCCTGATCTGAGTCATGAGACTAGAATTAATCTCATGTAAGGAAAACATGAAAAAATTACAAAGAAAAATTCTCAATCATCCAAATATTGAGGGATGATATTAAAAAAAATTAATCAAGAAAACAATTAAAAAAACAAAACAAATAGCAATAAAAAAAATAAAGATCATATTTGATATAAAAATTAAATGAAATAAAATAATGAGGGATGAAATTAAAAAGTAAAATAAATCATGAAAAGGATAAAAAAACATAAAATAACAATCAAAAGAATGAAGACCAAATTGGATACAAAAATTAAGTGAAATCAAATCATAAAAAATGAAATTGAAAAAAAAATCAACTGAAAAAAGCATTAAAAGTAAAATAAATAGTAATTAAAAGAATGTTGATCAAAATTGATACCAATACAAATTGATATGACATATTTAATTCTTAGAAAGGCAAGTGCGAAACCCAATGTGTGGAGAGAGAAAAGTAAGAGAGAAAAAATCTATCGAAACCCAACTATTGCACCGCTGTGTGCACGCACTTGATCATTGGAAAGAGAATGTCAGGACGCTTTCAATGTTTGGCCACCAGAGCGCCTCACGCATCGCCCGAAAAACGCAGATGTCTCCCACTCGCTTTTGCATGCGTTGCATGTGCCAATCACATTTGGTTTTTAAATAATGATTTATATTTATTAAAATACTAAATTGTCCTTTAGTCAACTTAATTATAACTAAAAAATCGGGTTGAAGATACAAAAGAGCCCTTGGACACCAGTTCAAAAAAATATTGCTTTTAAGAGTAATTTAGTAATTTTATTGTGCTTCAAAAAGTGAAAATTTTTAAAAGCTACTAGATGTCAGTTAAATAAATTTTACTTTTAAGAGTAAACTGATCATTTTACTATGCTTTAAAAATGTGAAAATATCAAGTTGTTCATGATCAATTCAACAATGACCAACAAGTCATGGGTTAAAGACTGTATTTCCTCGATAGTCAGTCCATTAATTTATGTTAAGAAAGATAAAATCCATATTATTCTATATTTATATCTACAGTAAAGTAAAACCCTAATTGTTTTTAGATTTTGTTAATATTATATATTAAGTGATACTTAAACACCAATCATCATTATTACCATACATTCAAAATTATAATTTAACTTCAATTATAAATTTAACTATTACATATGATTTAAAATATTGGATCAATAAACCAAAATCTTTAATTATTAATATTATCAATATATGTATTTCTAATAAAATATTCAAAGAAGTTAAGAAGCAAGCATCAAAATCAAGAAACATCATAATATTTTAGAAAAAAATACTAAAAATATTCTATAATTTAAGCTCTTGAATATTTTGTATACAAAATTTTTATAAATTATATTACTTCCATAATTGAAACTAAAAAGATAAAAATGCCCTTATATATTTATATTCATAAATTAAAATTAATTATATAAACAGTAATCTATAAAATATAATTTACAAAAAATGATATATAAAATATTTCTTAAACATGTTTTTAATAATTTTATCCTAATATTAGTTCCGTTCGAGTGGAAAGAGGAAACTCTTTTTAGAACCGTTCCCACAGACGCAGCAACTATGAAGTTGCGATGTCAATAAATCAGTCGGTGAGATCCTTCCCACACGGCGTAATACATCATCACTTATGATGCGGCGTCACCACATCGAATACATAAGCCAACTAGGGCATAACACAAAATCCATCCCATCTTTACTGAAGGTAACGAAGAGCCTTTTGAAATTGTCCTCTCATCTCTGTCTCTCTCCCTCTCTCCCACTCTCTGTTCCATCGTCATTTAAAGGGAAGAGGCATATTTCAGGTTTGTGCATGAATCTAATATAGCTAAAAAAATCCCATCAAACACAAATTAAAATACTAGATAGCAATCAGCACTAGTTTAGTATAGTATTAGATTCACGCACAAACTCGTAATCTGTCTTTTTCAATTCCTTTCTTCTTCTATTTTATCTTTCCAGCAGGCAGGCCGCTCTTGTTCTTCCATGGATTTTCTTGTCTCTTCTGCTTCAAATCTTGATGTCCTTTGGCGCCGTTGGCTTTGGGGATCATCTTTCAGTCAAGTAAAACCGCTCTATTTTAGTTTTTCTTTTGCCGCACTCTGTTTTTATTCCGTTTTTATTTATGTATCTTTGTGGGATTTCTTAATTTTAGGTTCAGAATCCCATGTCAATAATTTTAGTAATTGAACATTATTAATGGTGGTTCTTTATCAATTACCCGTCAAGGAGAAAAACGCGATTTGGTAAGTCGGGCTACCCAGTTTGATTGTTGATACGAGGCTTGATCAGTTTCCCGAATTAGCTAATAAGCTGGCGATTCTATTTAATTTGAAGCTTACAATAGCTTAATTCTGTATGAAAATTTGTTTAAAAATCTGGATAGGTTAGTTACATTTCAATTTCTATGTAAATGATGTTTATTTATGAGTATCCAGTGGTTGGTTTTTAAAATGTTTTTTATTTAAAAAAATATATTAATAATATTTTTTTATTTTTAAAAATTATTTTTAAAATCAGTATATTAAAATGATTGAAAATATTAAATATCAAAAATATTTTATTTTTTTTAAAAAATAAAATTTAAATTTTTATAAAAATACTTTTCAAACGCTTTGCCAAACTCTCTTGATCTCAGTTATTCCGAAGCGCTCATTGATGCTAATGTTCTGCAACGCATTGTTTAGGTGAATTTCTTTTGCGTTTAAAGCATACATAGGAGTGTTAAATAATTTTTTAAAATGTTTTTCCTTAAAAATACATAAAAAAAATATTATCCATAATCTTTCCACCAAAGATTTTGGTATACTTTCCCTGCCATCACTGTACACAGATTTGTATATATATATATATATATATATATATAAAATAATGTGCTACGAAATACTAACAATTGTATCTACTTCGGTAGAATTTAGGGTATGATCAGAAACCTAAAAGGTGCGGCACATTTAGCTGGGAAAAACCAAGCATTGTAATATATTTTTTCACTTCCGTCGTCTTTATTATTTTTTTTTTTAATTTTATCTTTACATATTGTATTGGATGAGTTTTAGTTAGATTATTTGTTTAGACTTGTTTTTTTTTTGGGATTTTTAGGTTTTAGAAAATATCTTGACTTTGGTTAGGCTTGATTTCACATGAAAAAAATTAATTTTGATGCTTAAAAAAAAATTCAAAGGACAAAGTTTATAGTGAGAGAAGATTGAAGGTTTATTTTTAAAAAAGGGAGCCTCCTTAACATTTTTGTCTTCACAATTTGGAAAAATTCATTTTGTCCCTTTAATTTGTTTTTTTTTTTTTTACAAAATTTCATTATATTCACATTTTATTTTTTTTGGTTTGAAAGAGATGAGAGTCACGGAAAACAATAATATAGAAGAGAGAAAGTAGTCAATTCTTCCCATTTCAACAGTAAAATATTTAAATTTTGTGTCAAAGAATTTTATTTGATGAGATGAATTTTACTTGTGTTTTTGACTCCTATTATCTCTTAAAAATAAATCAGGGGAAATCTTTTTTTCATTTCAGTTGATTTCTGTTTTTTTTTTTTTTTTTTTTTTTTTTTAATTTAAATTAATTTTGATATCAGATATAGATTTTTTTAGGCGTTGGAAATGACTCTTTTTAGGCCGAAGCCTGAAATTCTCAGCCAAACAAGTAGGCTATGTGTTTTGCTAGCACTTCTTCTTTGTGAGCTAAGCATGTAGGCCCACCTAGGCTAAATGCATGGCTTGTTTTGTTATTTGTTTATATATATATATATATATATATATTTTTTTTTTAGTTTGATATTTTTTTAAATACTATTAAATTTTTTTACTAAGGTCATAGCCTTTTTAAAAAAAATTATATTAGCCGGTGCTTTTTTGTACACCATTTTATGATATTTTCTTTTGAAATATTTTATTTGACTGCTATTTTTTTAGATATTATTTGATTAAATAGCATTTGATTTTTTATTTGTTTTTTCACAAGGTTATAACATTTTTTTTATATATAATATTAGGTAACACTCTTTTTGCATGATTTTTCACGATGAATTTAGTTTTCTTAAATTTCTTTTGTAAACTTTCCCACTCATGTCAATTTTTATTTTCTTATAATCAAATACAAAATGGATTCCAAAAAAAGAAGTTAGTAAGAAAAATAGGTTTGTCACACTATGATGTTGACCGAGACTGAATATATATCGTAAAAAATTAGAGTTATTATCTAGTAATTAAAGAAAATTAAAGATTTTAAAATATGTACGAGTTTTAGTTATGTTTAAGAGAAAAATGACTTTACTTTTACAATATCTTTGAGATCGGTCATAAATGAAGAGGTAAATCAATAGCTAGAGTTTGAATCCTGAATTTACTTTGTTCTAAAACTGAGAGTAGTGAGATAAATATTCATTTCTTTTCTCTCGTAATTTTT
>Ga0307510_10001141_pt1 | contig 28522 bp, 46 predicted proteins | sample 12_EM_MG_FD_207224 | JGI IMG/M metagenome (GOLD analysis project Ga0307510, IMG submission 207224) | Populus trichocarpa ectomycorrhiza microbial communities from riparian zone in the Pacific Northwest, United States - 12_EM | ecosystem: Host-associated > Plants > Roots > Unclassified | place... | reverse complement strand
TTGTAAACCGTACGCTTCCATTTCTCAGTTTCTTCTGCTCGCTCCCGTGGAGCAGCCTTGTCTGTCTTCGCACGCCCGCCTTTGCGCCTCACGGAGCACTACTTGGTCGATCACCGCCCTCTCTCGTGCCCATACGGAGCTCCTTGTGCTCCTCTCCCGCTTCTCTATCGTGTTCTTACGGAGTGCCCCGCGCTTTTCCCTCCGCGTTCCCTCTGCGCTCTCATGGAGCGTTTCATCTCGCGTGACCCCTTTTTCATGCTCGATTCCGAGTGCGTAACGTCGGAGGACCCCTTCGTCTTTCGCTGGTTAAACTTTTACCCTCCTTACTCCATCGCGCGTTCTCGGGTTTTCTGGAACACAGTGCTGGTTTTATTTCTTTTAATTGTTATTGAACTCACACGTGGACTTCATGTCTGCGTTATATACCACACTTGATGGCTTGATGCGACAGGCAGCGAGTCTTGACTATTTGAGGGAAGTGTCGATCTGATGGCAGCAAGGCGGGGGCAAGGCGGACAAGGGGGAGGTGGCTGCAATGGAGTACAAGGTGAGAGGCTGTGCGGCCAGACCAAGTCAAACCATGTGTGATGATCAATTCCGAGGCTAGTGCCTGTGCTGGCCTTACACCTTACAGTGTGGCTCCATGTGAGCCTGCATGAAATAAAAGGGGTTGCGATAGAACTTGACAGCAAGTAACAGTGTGCACACGGGCTCCGACTGTTGGTTAAACAAAAGGGGGATGCAGGCATGCGTGCAGAGAGTTTTTATGGTGACTTGTGGCTCAGGTTATGGCTCAGGCAGACAGGCCACTCACAGGCAGCAGCTAGGACACAGGGCTGGGGAACAAACATGACAGCTCACAGGCTCAGTTTGTCGTCAGACAGTTGGGCGAACAAGGCAGACAAAGAAATAAAGGGGGGGATCATCGCCTGGCATTCACAAGGCAGCACACAGGTATTTATAACAAGGGAACAAGGTAGTGTCTACTTACAGTCTAGGCTACCAGTCAGTAAGCAAATTAACCAAGAAGTGCAAACAATAAGAGCGAGTCATGTGCTCGCGGGCCTGTGGCGTCGGGCACGTCGGATTCGCGCGTTTCGAGCGCAGCGCACTCGGGCGCCCTACACCGACGATGATACCGTGGATGGGGGACGGACTAACTAACTAACTAATCCCCGGTCCCGGAATCCCGGCCCGAGACCCCCTTGGCTTCAAGGTTCGGGAAACCTGCGAACCGGACTTCGGCAACTTCAACTTCCAGCCCGCCTTGATAAGTAGCTCAGCGCTCATCTATTTTAGTTTGAACCGTGCTAGCGAATGGGATTGCAGTGATAACAAGTTCGCAGAAGAAGTTGACAAGCTCTTCACCGTGACAGGGGGTCCCTCCTCGCACACGGTACCACAGTAGTATGCGCCTCTCACCCCGAGAGCACGAAAAACTCGCCCTCCACCAGGTAACGTATCGTGTCCCCTCCAACACCTCCACAGCTTATCGTTACCACGAACAGCTCGGCTTTCTTTCCCAAAGCCGACTGGCGAGAGGTCTTCGCCTAAATAAAACTGAAGCAACTGCTCTCATCGCTTCCCAGCTCCAGGAACGAATCCGCGATGGTGCCCATTCAGTCGCAGATCTCATGCAGCTTGGAAAGAATATCTTAGGGAGACGTCATGTCTTGCCTTCTGTACCTGCACTCTTGCACGAAATTCAGGTCGAAGGCACCTTTAACGACGGGTACACTAAGTTTATCACTCTTCTCTCCACTGTACCCTGATCTGCCGAGAAGCGTCTTTTTAGTCACTGTCCACGACCCTATTGCATCAGAAGATGGTGATATAGCAGCAGCGCTCTCCGGATCGTTCCTCCCAATCCCCTCCATTGATCACTTCCCTGTGCAAGATCCATCTCTCTACTCACGCGAGAAGCTGCCTGGTGCAATCATTCCGCTCAAGGAAGATATTGTTATCAACAAAGGTCGCGAGCGCATCCGTTTACGTGTTACGAATACCGGCGATCGCCCCGTGCAGGTTGGTAATTTCAAGTGATACACGAACATAATACTGAATACTGAGTGTCCGCAGATTGGCTCTCACTACCACTTCATCGAGACGAATGCCGCCCTTTCGTTTGATCGCAGCCTCGCATACGGAAAGCGCCTTGACATCCCTGCGGGCACCGCAGTCCGCTTCGAGCCTGGGGATAGCAAGACTGTTACGCTCTGCATCATTGGTGGCGCACAAATAATTTCTGGTGGCAACTTGCTAGCATCTGGTCCACTCAACTACGCTTCACGGGACGCAATCCTTTCACAGTTACTGACCCGTGGCTTCCTGTCCACACCAGAGCCAGGTGCGGCAGAAGTGCGAGAGGATACGTTGGTTAGCCGTGAGGCGTACATAGCAATGTTCGGGCCGACCACAGGAGATCGCGTACGGCTCGGAGACACTGATCTTTGGATAGAGGTGGAGCACGATGCAGTGAGTTAATACCATCCACACAGAACCTTGCCTAAGTGGAGTGCAGGCCGTATACGGCGACGAAGTCAAGTTCGGTGGAGGTTCGTCCCACCTTCGGAATAGGGTGTTATTCTGAACTGTCACCAGGTAAATCCATCCGTGAAGGCATGGGTCAGGCAACGAATCGTCCCGCATCGGAGGCACTTGATCTTGTTATCACTAATGCACTCATAGTTGACTGGTCTGGGATCTTCAAGGTAAGGACGCCTCTCGTCTTGTGCGGCCTCTTTAATGTACCTGTTTAGGGGGATATCGGTGTCAAGAATGGGTCAATTGTAGGCATCGGCAAGGCTGGCAATCCAGATGTTATGGATGGTGTTCATCCATCTCTGATTATCGGTTCAAGTACCGAAGTAATTGCAGGCGAGAAGCTCATTGTTACTGCTGGTGCTATCGACGCACACGTCCATTACATCTCTCCAACTCAGGTCATCGAAGCTCTCGCCTCGGGTACGACAACCATGATTGGTGGAGGAACGGGTCCCAGCGCTGGCACGAACGCGACAACCTGTACACCAAGCCCGTTCTATATGCAGCATATGTTAGCTGCTACAGACACCCTACCGATGAACTTCGGCTTCACGGGGAAGGGAAATGATGCGGGTCCATCTGCCCTGGAAGACATCGTCAAGGCAGGCGCTGCAGGCTTGAAACTACATGAAGATTGGGGCTCCACCCCGGCGGCCATCATTAACTGCCTGAACGTGGCAGACACCCATGATGTCCAGGTTTGTGGTACTCGTTGCAAATGGAGCCGCCCTGGACTCAATCACGTATCAGGTAAACATACACACGGACACGTTGAATGAATCAGGGTTCGTAGAGAGTAAGTCCCATGGTTAAGTCGCGTTTCCTTTGCCCATTCCATTGCAGCAACGATCGCCGCGTTCGGCGAACGTACTATCCATACATACCATACCGAAGGAGCAGGTCAGGGACTATGACCCCTTGCCATTACAGAGGCTGACTATTTTCAAGGTGGCGGGCATGCCCCAGACATCATCACGGTCTGCGGCTTTGATAATGTCCTGCCTTCTTCCACAAACCCGACGCGACCTTACACGAAGAACACCCTTGATGAACACTTAGATGTGAGTTCAATCGTTATGTTAGTATCCAGCCTCTTGACCGTCAACAGATGCTTATGGTTTGCCATCACCTTGATAAATCGATTCCAGAGGACTTAGCATTCGCGGAGTCACGTATACGCGCGGAGACAGTCGCAGCTGAGGATGTACTCCATGACACGGGAGCGATCTCGATGATTAGTTCTGACTCACAGGCTATGGGCCGCGTTGGTGAGGTTGTTAGTCGAACATGGCGCACCGCGAGCAAGATGCGTGGTTTCCGCGGCCCGCTCACGGCCTTGGGTGATACCGAGGGCCGCGATAACGCACGTGTCAAACGATACATCGCGAAGTACACCATTAATCCGTATGTACTCAATTCCTTCAACATTCCGCCTTGCTAAAAAGCTCTTGCGTAGTGCGATCACTCACGGAATCTCGCACTTGGTTGGCCAGATCGCTGTTGGGTCACTTGCAGACCTCGTCCTTTGGAAGCCAGAGAACTTTGGGTCCAAACCTGAGATGGTGCTCAAATCCGGCGTCATCGTTTGGGCACAGGTACGGCTCTAAGTGACCCAGCGTTCACCATCCTCACCCACCTTCGTAGATGGGTGATGCGAATGCGTCCATTCCTACCGTACAGCCGTTCTTTGGCAGGCCCATGTGGGGTGCACACCCGGGTTCTGCCGCACGCAATTCTGTCAGTTTCGTTTCAAAGGCATCTATTGACCACGGAATCATTGCAAGTTACGGACTGACAAAGCGTGTGGAGGCCGTCCATGGATGCCGTCACGTACGAAAACGAGACATGAAATGGAACGATGTGACACCCCATGTGACCGTCGACCCGGAGAGCTATGAGGTCCGCGCCGACGGCGAGCTCGCTGACATCGGCCCAGCAGAAAAGTTACCGCTAACGAGGGCGTACAACATATTTTGAGGCGGAGGACCCTGAAATGTATATCGCGTAGGTCTTATGTAGGATTACAATGCTGCAGAATTGGAATTGGTTTGTTCTACACTGCCAAGTGCCAGAGATGACATCAATGTCAAGCTGATAATAAAGGTCTCATTCTCTCATCGGCAATGTTGCCCATATCGCCTCCATTCGACCTGTACAATGGAACTCAAAAAATGCATGCATCAACGATCACCGATCATCCACTGTAACGATTTTTGTATATCTACCTATCTATATGAAGATTGTGGTAACACTGCACCCGTATTTTTCTCACCTGCAAGAGCATTGGCCTATATCACATTTATAAACGAAGGATCTCGATGTTAGGTTACTATTGATCGTTCCTTCGTGTAGCATCCTCATGATTGCCACACTTGCTGCGGTAGGGTAGTTCCAAAGGTGATCGCGACCAGTGAGAATGTCAGGAGCACGATATACACCAACCCACCACCCATATATCCCTTTGCCAAAGACAGGGAGAACAATGACGTGACAGTCGCAGGACCAACTGCGCGCACGATGGAGACGAGGACCTGTGCGATCCCATTTGTCGCACCTAAAGATGCACGGTTGGGGGATGCGGCAGCGATGTAGATGAAGATACAGCCTGTAAAATCCAAATCAACATGAAGGCACCCAAATGCTAGTAGTCACCATGTCATACTGTAGCACGAACTCAGACCAAGAGTAAACACGCCTTGAAGCGCCACGACAGAGTACACGATCGGGCCAACACCATAAACACGAGCCAAGGCGTTCATGACGGGAAAGAGTGCAAAGATTGGAATCGCACAACACAGCCCACCGACAAATAGCTTCTTTGTACCCCACAGAGAGTGGGCACGCGTGAAGCAAGTGAACTGATAGATCCCATTGAGTGCGCCAAATAACGCAAGAATTTTGCCGATCGATGGTGGGGCGAGTCCGAGGCCACCATTCTCTACGGGTGTGCTGAAGAACAGAGGTTGGATCGCGCGATAAGCGATATCGACTAGCGCAAGCGTCGCATAGTTAATCACGGACAGCAGCACCTGCCGTGTCATCAACTGGCGTAATGGATACGGCTTCTCGGCGTCATCTGTTGAGACGCCATCAAACGACGACTGTTGAGGTGTTCTTGAGAGAAGAGTACGAAGTTTTATTGGCGAACGAACTGTCTAAAGTGGAACCGTGAGTTGATAGTCGAAGAGAGATCGGATTTCACACTTACCTCCCGTAAAAACACAAATGTGATGACCCATGCAAACGCTGAAAAGGTCGCGGAGACTGCACAGGGCAGGAAGTACGGGTACTTCTTCAGAAACTCGGAATTTCCAAAGGTATCTGGAAAGCGCTCCGCTGGGTGCGATAATGACCCCCCAATCGTCGGACTGCAAGAATCGGTCGGTATTCTTGATCAGTAAGGGTGGTGTCCCACTTACCCGAGCGCCCCACCGACGGACCAAGAAAGTGGCATATACGCATAGACCAGCGGAAGACTTGCGGGGTCGGTGATCTCTGCAACGATACTTTTGATGATGCCAACGTTGCCATTGAGGGCCCCGTTGAGACTCCGGCTACAGACCTGTATTGTTAGAGCGGATTGAAGAGAGCAATGTGGAGTTTATGAGCACGTGCCTGAGAGCTGCCCCCCAATAAGTAGTCGAAAGCCCGAAGCTGTACATGGATAGGGATAGGCCGAAGAGTCCCGTGAGGATGATCGGTCTCCGGCCAACAAAATCGGAGAGCCTACTCCAGTGTAATACGGTGAGGGCTTGAGTAGCAAAGAATATGGATTGCTAGGTAATGATATGTGAGATATGTGGACAGATTGATTCCAGGTCATACCATCACGCCAACGTAATATCCTACACGAGACTCATCACCATCGGTAATCCCACTGTTACGAACGAACTGTGGACGATGCATGAGAATAAACGCAATGGGTCTGGCAGGACGTGACGAACCTCGGGTGTGAACGGGTATATGACCTGGGAGGTGAGTGGTTCTGCGAGCTGGAGAACGAGTAAAATCCCGACTTGAGACCACGGAACAGGGGCGGACGGTTTTTTCGAACCTCCATCTGAGGAGAGGAGGGGGGTCTCCTCATCGGGGGAAACATCATCGTTACGGATCATTGCAGACATAACAGGAGTTGAGTGTTGAAATTTTGAAGAGGGACCGATGATGACGGTTTGGTGAGTCCGGCTATGCCGCGATCGAGGGCACTTATGAACTCTGAGTCGGTTCATGTCTTGCCAGTATTGTTTGCCGTATCGGCGATAGAGTCCGAAGCGAAGATCGACGTACCCATTACCAGTCAATGAATGAGGTAACACCACCTCCGAAGTGGGTCCAAATCCAAAGAACGCTGCGACATTCGTGCTTACCGACTGTTCTTTCCTTTTTGAAATCGTGCACGTGCCCGGCGTCGGTCCCAAATCGGCCGTCCTCACAGATTCTTTTCTTGGAGTTGTCGGCCCCTTGTGTCTGTCAGATGACAAATGCTGCCAGTATTCGGCGCAAAAAAAATGCCGACACCTGGGTAATAATGCCCTGTGATGGATATCGTTTTATACAATCTTTACATACTGTACCAAAGACCCCGTCATCACGTGTGGGAGGGCTCAAAAGTCCAACTTGTCGTTTGAAACTGTACTTTGAATGACCGTCCCTAGCTGGCGAGCTGGCGCAATGGTAGCGTGCTAGTTTCCGGCGCTAGCGGTTCTGGGTTCGAGTCCCAGGCTCGTCGTTTTTTTCTTGGCATCCTATGATCCTAGGCTTTTCGCGCTAAAGGAGTCTCTGTGCGTGTGCCACTTTTAGTCTCAACACCTTCATGGTGCATAGTGAAACTTTGGGAAGCGATTGATTGATCCATACGGTTTGTACGGCGATCTTCCATCATCCATACATTGATTACATAAGATGCGCGCCCCTCCGCCGCCCTCAGACCGTGGCACGCGTGAACTGTAACTCTGACTAGCACTGAACCATGGCTTTCTTTGGGGCGGCAAGTTCTACAACCGCAAACGTTTCCTCTTCGCCAGAGAAGGATATTGAAGTCGCAGACCCTCCCCCCGATTCGATCTCTTCTCTCTCTTTCTGCCCCGTCGCAGACTTCCTTGCTGTTGGAAGCTGGGACAATAATGTCAGCTGCTTCTGTTTGGTTCCTTCACATTTGTCTTCTGATGACTCTAATAGGTGCGAATATATGAGGTGGGGCAGAATGGACAGACGCAAGGAAAGGCAATGTATGGGCACCAGGCGCCAGTTCTGTCAGTTTGTTGGAATAAAGTGAGCCGCATTACTGAACTGAATACCGCGTCGAGATTCTTCCAAACCACGCACCACAGGAAGGGAGCAAGGTCATCTCTGGTGGTGGCGACAATGCTGCGCGTCTCTTCGATATTCAAACCGGGCAGGCGCAGCAGGTCGCTCAGCACGACGGACCGGTCAAGGTTGTTAAATGGCTCGAGACCCCCCAAGGTAGCATTCTCGTCACCGGCTCGTGGGACAAAACAATCAAGGTAGCCCGCGATCACCTCTCTTCCACTCCTTTCTAGGCTCTGATGTTCGTTCTTCATGCATGATTTTAGTATTGGGATATGCGCACATCAAATCCTGTCTCGACAGTTCAGCTACCCGAGCGCTGCTACACGCTCGACGTCTCGTACCCACTCATGGTAGTCGGCACCGCAGAGCGCCACGTCCAGATTTTCAATCTCACAAACCCTACTACCCCGTACAAGGTGCGACCATTGGACGCTTTGGTGTCTGTCGCAGAGTTAACATGGCCCCCTTAGACAATGATGTCGCCATTAAAGTGGCAAACGCGTGTAATATCCTGTTTTCCTAACAGCACCGGCTTCGCTATGGGCAGCGTAGAAGGCCGTGTGGCTATCCAGTATGTTTGCAACCCATTCCCCATCACCCGCTACGCTGCCATTGACCGATACCGCGTCCGCCCCTAGATACGTCGATGAGAAGGATTCGCAGTCCGTACCTTTTCACGTCACTCACGTCGAGCGATTTGCTGATTCAAAGCTTATGCGTAGGAACAACTTTTCTTTCAAGTGTCACCGGCGCGACCAAACGCCAGCAAATAAAGACCAATCCCTCGTGTTTGCCGTGAATGACATCAATTTCCATCCAATACACGGTACATTCTCCACCTGTGGTAAGATTTGCCTCCCAGACTTTCTCCAGTCTCTTTTGAACATGCACTACTGCAGGGGCGGATGGGACAATCAACTTCTGGGACAAAGACTCCCGTACACGGTTGAAGAGTATTTGACTTCTCTTACACCTTGTCTTGCATGCATATTAACCTTCATCTGTACTAGCATTCGACCCATGCCCTGGCCCTGTTCCTTCATCCGCGTTCAGTCGCAACGGATCGATCTTTGCATATGCTATTTCGTACGACTGGTCAAAGGGTCATTCTGGTAATACTCCCGGTCACCCGAACAAAATTATGCTGCATCCGGTGAAAGAGGATGAGGTGAAGAAGCGCGCAACAAAGCGGTAGAAAGCTGCGCTGCCCTCATCACTTGCTGTGTCTTGTATCCTTCCTACACCGTATGTATGGTTCGCAAATTTCAAACCACGTTGTTTACTTCATGCCTCGAGAGTTGATGGCACCTGATTCTGTCATGACGGTATACAACCGTCCTGCGCAACTCTCGTGACTCTCGTATTAGTAGGTTGGTAGATATGCATACTATAACATTGAATCATACTTGTATGGTCAGTCGGTCGATTGTCATCATAAACTATTCCCCCTTTCCGAGTGCCTCTTTCTTCTTTGCCTCCTTTGCAGCCAGTGCCTCGAGCAGAGGATCGAGTTCCGAGGCTGGCTGGCGATAGGAACCACCCCATCTATCCGCCCAAGTGAAGTATTGCCCATAATTCACGGTGAAAAAGAGGTGATGTAGCGTATGATGCGCTGGTCCATTGATGATGCTCTCGAGGGGATGTCCGGTGATCATGTCCGAGTCGTGAATCTGTTGCATCGGGTCAAAATCGAGGCATCAGAACGATTGCAACAAAAACTTACAAGGATACTCCAGAAGTTCACAAACACAAAAAGACCGAGATAAAGCCATCGGTGCAACGGGAAGAGGAAGATGAACAAATGATAAGGCACAGATTGCAGGTAGCCATCGAGGGGATGGAATGCGTGGGAGGCGAAGGGTGTTGGAACTGCGGAGCACGGTGAGGAGAGGAACCCGAAAGGGGAAGGAAGGGACATACTGAGCCACTTGTGGTGTGGCTTGTGAACATACTTGTAGATTGACGGATGGTGCAAGATGCGGTGCACCCAATAGATGCCGTAGTCGGTGAAGACCAGGAAACTATGGTCCCAATGTCAGAGAAAGGCCCACGAGAACATCGGACAGCGTGGCTCACAATGGTATTGAAAATATCAAATAAGCAAGGCCATAATCATCGACGTTATCGTACAGCTTGGAGTACCCTCGAACTTCGGCTTGAAACCAAGGTAGAGTGAGGAGTGTCATTCCGGGGAAAGCGCGTAAACTGCATTGAATTTCGAGCTTGACCTGATTTTTGAGGAAGCGAGGGTGGTTCATCATATCGTGATTGAAGATGTACCAGTAGGAGAGTCCAGCGAACACAAAGTAGAGGGAAAAGACGCCTATCAAGGTTATGACGGAAAGGGAGAAGAGTTGGCGGGGGATGTAGTCGCGAGGCCATGCAGAGACGGGAGAGAGGATGGAGGGCTCATAGGTAGGTGGTAATGGTGGATGTGGCAAGAGGGAGACGAGGTGACGATGCCACGATGTCGGGTGCTGAAGGGCAAAGGGGAGTGCAACCGGAGCCAGGCTTGATTGGGAAATATTAACTACCTGGGTGGGTGTCACAAAGACAGATGCTGGGACAATGAAAGCCCACGCCTTGTCAAGGAGATACTCATCTGCAACGCTGAGGACGAGGTCCATTTGTGAATGTGAATCATGGGCAACCAGGCTCGCCGTTCCCCGGATCCGCTGTTATTTATCCATCAAAATTGGAAAAAAGTCAGGCCATTCCGTTTAACGCTCCAGACGCCGGCTGATTAATCAATCCGACGTGACTTGTTGACTCGAAAGAAAAAAACATGGACCACCTCCGTCGCTATGACATTGTCCATCCTCCCCAGCCCCCTCCCACAATTACTGAGCGTCTTTCTGGTCACCTTTGCCCATAGTGACCCTTTTGTTTGATCGCTTCGCCTCAAGGAATCCTTGAGTCTTGATTGACAAGCCCCTACGGGCGGTGTGCCGTGCCGCGCCGCGAGAGAACGTTCACGTGTCCGCCAAGAGATTCCGTCCAGTCTGCAACGCGTCGCGACTCCGAACCAGATTCGATTCCAAACGCGAATCATCATCATAAACCTCACAAGCCAACACCACGACAGACTTGTTTCTTTGTGGGCAGGCGTCGTCGCTCTCCCCAGAATGGTCCATCGAGCGTCAGTCACATTCATTACGGAAACACTTCGGCTGGCCATACACCCTTATTGTTCTGGTGCCGCGCCCGTGCGGTTAAGGCGTGGATACTGGATCGGCCCTCAATGACAACTATTCATTACTAACAATGAGCCGATTACCAGTATTTGACAACCAAAACAGAACACGCCGAACTCCATGCTCATGTGGTTGTGGCTAGCTTTCCATCTTTCTGGTTGCCATACCCCTGGAGAATGCGTATAAAAAGACATTACCTTCCTTCGCTCTTTTCGCCTCTACGAAGCTACCACTCCTTTACCTTTCCCTATAGGCTGGTCCTTTCCTCCGTGTTTTGAATAACCCACACTATCCTGCACCAGCATCATGCAGCTCACTCCTTCCTTCATTTTGCTTCTGGGAAGCTTCCTCGCAGTAACTGTCGATACTTATGCTATTCCCCTAACCCGTCAACAAACGGGAGTTGTGACACTACCCATCAAGCGCACTCCCATGCGGAGTGACCTCCATCCTCACGTGGTCAGTGCCACTCTCCTGAGAAACGTTAGACTTATCTTCATGGCAACAAACAGCTCCTCCAAATGCATAGTGTTCGCTCCCAGCGGCGCCTTGCTCGTATGACAGGTCGCAAGGTGCCTTCTGCTGAAGTGCTTCTCGATCGACGCTCAATCTACGAGGCCCACATTGCTGGTCGCGGCCCACCTCGTGTTGGTTACCCTGGTGCCAAACCTGGCAGCAACAATGGCCCTCGCGTGGTCTCCACGTGCGCACTTTTCCATTCTTCGAGTATTCCATTGTCCTCATGTGCCATATACCCCCAGCAACGGAGCTACTCCTGATGTAGATGCCTCCGTGTTTGCTGCTGCTGATGGAGCTGGTTCAGGCTTCAACCCTGCGAATGAGCAAAACGGCACCCTCACCCCTGCTGTCACGCCTCAGACCTCAAACTCACTCGGACTTGCCATTCAAGCCGATGATGTTGGCTATGTTGCCACTATCCTAATGGGCACTCCACCTCGCGAATTTAACCTCCTGATGGATTCCGGCTCTGCTGATCTGTGGGTCGGCGCGGAAGGGTGTATATCCGCAGACGGAGGTGACTGTGTAAGCTCGTCAGAATGCCTCGCTTTTTCCGTGCTAATCCTTCGTTGTGAAGGGGAATCACGTGTTCCTTGGACCGCAATCCTCCTCTTCGTTCGTAGACACACAGAACCCTTTCCAAGTGACGTATGGCTCCGGAGCTGTTTCTGGAGACATTATCACGGACGACATCGCCGTCGCCGGACTGCAGCTTCCCAATCACACCTTTGGTGTGGCAAACCGTGAAACCGTCGATTTCTCATCTTCTCAGACAACTTTCGATGGCATTATGGGTCTTGCTCAGAGCACGCTCTCGAACCAAAAAACCCTCACTCCTGTGGAATCCCTTGCCAATGCAGGATTAATTCAAGACGCCATAACCTCGTTCAAGATTTCGCGCCTCGCCGATCAAAAGAACGATGGCGAAGTCACTTTCGGAGGTTTGGACGCCAGTAAATTTGACCAACAAACCCTTGTCACGATTGACAATGTCAGCCAGAATGGATTCTGGGAGGCACCGATCGACACTGTATCATTGGATGGGCAGAACCTCAATCTCAATAATCGTACCGCGATCCTGGATACTGGCACCACCCTCCTTGTTGTACCCCAAGCAGATGCCCAGGCCATTCATCAGGCTATCCCGGGCGCTGCAGATGGTGGTAACGGTAATTTCATACTACCGTGCACGACCACAGCGAGTCTTGCACTCACATTTGGCGGGCAATCCTTTGCGATTGACCCCCGTGACATCGTGTTCGCACCTGTTGACCCAAACAATTCCACTGGGGACTGCGTTTCAGGGATCGCTGCGGGTCAGCTTGGTGGCCCGGAACAATGGTTGGTAGGGGATGTCTTCCTCAAGAACGCATACTTCTCCACGAATGTTGGGACGAATACAATCCAGCTAGCGAAACTTACTTAGGTTCATAATTTTTTTGCATTAACCTTACGTGTTTACACTCTTCAGCATGCTTTATACCCGTTCGGAATTTGTAGCACTTGTTATTAGCAGCGCTTGATCCGTGATATCGTACATCTATCTATACCCGGTAAATGCGAGCGTGGATGAATAGGGTCTTGATTGCGATAGAATGGGACGCCTTCATTGACGTGACCCCGGGGCCATACTTCCTGCCCAACATCCACATTCAGACCGAAGTCAACACTGGAGCGACTGTGTTCACTCCCCACGTGAGCTTGGTACGTTTAGGGCAGATGGGTTACTGAAGGCTACCTAAGGAAGATGGCTTGCTTTGGCCTTCTCTTGTGTCCCTCCATGCAGGTGTACTTCCCGCTCCGACTCGGAGGGACCATCCCTTTACCATCGATCACACATCCTTCCGTGGGTTTCCATTAGTTATTTGAGGCACCGCAAAAAGTACATGGACTCCGACCACGCTGAAATTTTTCTAAACCCGTGGTATTGTATGTTCGACGCCTCGTACATGTAATCAAATACGAGAATGTAACTGTGGACACATGAGTAGGTAGACTCACAGACGAGCCGGAGATTTCACACGGTGGACAAAACGTTCAGAGTCTCCGAAGACCGTTGCTGAGGATCCAAGGCTAAGAAGTAAGCAAAGCAATGTCCGTGATCCAACTCGGGACCCCAGGAACCAGGAGACCATGCTGCCTGGAACCGAGCAGAGGAGCAAAGGGGGACCACCGCCGGAACAAGGCAAGCATGCCTGGCAGACAGAGATTGACTAGATCCCATGATCGCTCAGATGACGCGCCGTTCACATCTTGTTTCGTCGTGAACACCCCGGCAATCGAGACTGCAATATGGCATGGCACATTTTTTGCACTTGTAGTTTCCCCAATACCCACAGACGGTGCAGAGAAGCCGCTTAGGCTCCTTAGAGGGTGCGGCGGCGGCAGTCAGGTAAGTTGGTATCGACGAAGGGAGACTTGCGAGTCCCTGATACAAAGGTATGAACAGGCACTCTGGGTAACTGCACGTGGGCCCACTCACGGATTCCTCGATAAGCGTGGCAAAGTTTTTCCTGTAGAGAATTGCTGTGCGAATGTTCATGTTAGTCTTCTTCCTCTTTGCGCTAGGACCAGAGAACTGTCGTTTGTCCGAAACGGTCTGACGTGCACGACCTTTGGCGGATTTCCCGGTTTGATCGTCTTCATCCATACCAAGATATGAGCTGGATGGCTCTGCATAGTTAGAGCGCTATTCGTAATACAGCTTCCATGAGATAATCGGTCGGAAGCGAGCCGCAACGGAATGAATGTACCTCAAGCTCGTCAAGATGTCGCTTGGTTCGTTTTGCAATGGTCTCTGGGTCGACGGGCTGGCTCTCTTGAGCCTTCCTCACAGCTAGGAGAACGTATGAGGATAGGATAGGATATTCAGAGGGGAAAAGGCGTACGTTGTCTTCGAGGCATGTTGAAAGCAGAGCGACTCGTAATAAATCGCTTTGTTACAGGAAACGGCCGAGAAGGTCGGCCGAGGCCAGAGAGTAAGAGAGATCATCAACGATCATTATTCCGCCATCGGGTCCCACGAGTATTTCAATGAAAGACCGTCCCTCCTCCATTTGTGTCCCCTCTCTTTATCATCCACGATGTCCCATCTGGCGCACAACCATGGTCTCATCAGAGACTATGAGTTGCCAACTCCAGAGCCAGATTCTCCATTTCGTCCGCGCAAGCCATACCGCTTCGGTACCCTTTGTGCAACAGTAGACAATCCTGACCAAAAAGATCAATACGGCTCAAGCTCAGTTCCATTATACCAGACTGCTACATTCAAGGGCGTCGACGGCCAATATGACTACACAAGGAGCGGAAACCCTACCCGGAGCCATCTTGGTGAGTCTCGCGTTCTTTCCGCCAACCATCAACCCATCCAACGTTGTATTCACACCTCACAGAGCACCACATCGCCAAGATATCCTCGGCGGCTCATGCATTCGCCGTCTCCTCCGGGATGGCCGCGCTTGATGTCATCCTCCGTCTTCTCAAGCCAGGTGATGAGATCATCGCCGGCGATGACCTATACGGTGGAACGAATCGCCTGCTTACCTATCTCAAAACCCATGGCGGCGTCACCGTGCACCATGTGGATACTACCAACCCCGTCAATCTTCACAAGCACATCAAAGCAGGAAAAACTGCCATGGTGCTTTTGGAGAGCCCCACCAACCCGCTCCTAAAGGTGGCTGATCTTGCGACCATTGCTGCTCAAGTCAAGCAACGTGCCCCAGATGCCCTCGTCGTGGTCGACAACACTATGATGAGCCCTTACCTGCAGAGGCCGTTGGAATATGGCGCAGATATAGTGTATGATAGTGCGACAAAGTACCTTAGCGGGCACCACGATCTTATGGCGGGCATAATTACCTGCAACGATGACGACTTGGCCAAAGTGCGTCCTTCGCTCTACTGTTCTGTCTGACGTTTTTATGGACAATACTTGCAGCAATTAGCGTTCATCATCAACTCGATCGGTAATGCTCTCGCCCCCTTCGACTGCTTCCTCCTTTTGCGTGGCGTCAAGACGCTTGCTATCCGCATGGACCGTCAACAGACCTCGGCAATGGCTGTGGCTACAACGCTGGACCGACTCGGTTTCAAGGTTCACTACCCCGGCTTAACGAATCACCCAGGGCGAGATATCCACGAACGTAATGCAGACGGTTATGGCGCGGTACTCTCTTTTACCACCGGCGACAAAGCACTCTCTGAACGCATTGTTGGTGCGACGCGCCTCTGGGGAATTTCAGTCTCCTTCGGTTGCGTCAATTCTCTGATCAGCATGCCCTGTGTCATGTCGTACGTATTGCAACCTTCGACTTGCGTTGTGTGTCTGACATCTACGCAAACAGCCATGCATCTATTGATCCGGCTTTGCGTGCCGAACGTGGCTTGCCCGAGGACCTCATTCGCTTGTGTGTTGGTATTGAAGACCCGGTGGACCTCCTTGATGACCTTGAGCATGCCCTCCTCGAGGCCGGGGCAATCACTGTTTCTGCAGGCGCTGATCAACACCAGTTTGTTCGTGCCACTCTCCCCCGCGGAGGAGTCACTATTAGTCGCGCAGTAGAGAAGCTTGCCTATAATGAGCACCCGACGAGGAAAAGAGAGGACCGCGTATGGTTTGTTAGCGCACCAGGAAAAGTCATCATGTTCGGAGAGCATGCCGTTGTTCATGGCGTCGTGAGTAATAGTCTCATTTGCGTTCACAGCTGTGATTTTGATGCTCTTGCAGACAGCGATTGCGGCCTCCGTCGGCCTACGTTGCTATGGTCTTTCCTCACCCCGCCACGATGGCAAAGTTTCGTTGCATTTCAACGACTTGGGCAACTTCTCGCACGAATGGGTCCTTGATGACCTTCCATGGGATGCGGTCACATCTGTTGGTGTGGGCGACCCTCATCCTGATGCACTCGATCAGCGACTAGTCGATGCAATTCAACAACGTGGACTCCCGCCAAACATAGAGCAGAACTCGCAGGCCAAGGCCGCGGTTATAGCATTCTTGTACTTATACATGGCGATGACACACGGGGGCGAAAGGTAACTTACTCTGTTCCTCTTCACTTTGACGACGAAGCAGTTCTGGTTGACAATTCGTTAAGGCCGTCATTCAGCTTTGCTGTAAGATCAACGCTGCCCGTTGGTGCAGGTCTCGGTAGTTCCGCCTCATTCTCTACTTGCGTTGCAACGGCCCTTCTCCTCCTCCACCAGCGCATCTCATTACCTCCACTCCCGGAGCCATCTCGCACCCCCGATGACGAAGGACACGATCCTGGACACGTGCATGTGTCTCATGAAGGACGTCGCGCTCTTCCACGCCAAGTCGCAGAGGAGGTAAACCATTGGGCCTTTGTTGCCGAGAAAATTTTGCATGGAAACCCGAGTGGAGTGGATAATTCGGTCGCTGTGTTTGGCGGAGCGCTTGCGTATACCAGACCAGGGTTCGGACGGAAGAGCGGCATGGAAGGAATTCAAGGGTGAGTTTGGAAGTGCAGTTTTGTCCGTGATAAGCAACTCACGTGGCCGGATATCGATACAGCTTCAAATCATTCCGATTTTTACTGACAGATTCTCGCGTTCCTCGGGACACAAAGAAACTCGTGGCAGGAGTTGCCGCGAAGAAGCTCGCAGTTAGTTTTCCTCGTTATGCACACCCCGCTCAGCCCCAACGGTCTTATTTTGATGTATCACAGGAGCCCGCAGTTGTTGAGCACATCCTCGACTCAATCCAGAGTATCAGTGATGAGGCTCGACGTGCTCTTGGCGACCCAGAACTACCACGGGACGCGCTACTTTCTGCCCTTTCCGCACTCATCACAGAGAACCATGCTCATCTCGTTTCCCTTGGCGTCTCTCATCCCGTGCTCGAAACTATTCGAGCACAGACCGCAGCAGAGCCATATCGCTTGAGCACCAAGCTGACAGGCGCTGGTGGCGGTGGCTGCGCTGTTACGCTTATCCCGGATGGTGGGTTCCTTCTGTTATTTCCCAACCTTCGATGGTTTTCTGACAGTGAGCAATAGACGTGAAGGAGAGCGTTCTGCGTGCCCTCACGGAGGAGTTAAATAGTTCAGGATTCCGCCCATACCTGACTTCTGTCGGTGGAAGCGGACTAGGCGTCCTCTCGCCATATGATCCCGCGAACTACGCGGTCGCTTCGCCGCAAGGGGAAAGCCGAGATCACCAGCCTTCTCTACGTGAGGTGTTTGAGGCTCAAGGAATTGAAGAGCTCACAGCATGGGCAGAGCAGCGTGGACGATGGATGTATGTGTAGGTCAAGTGATTTCGCCGTTAGAATCGTTAGAATCGTTTTGTACTCTCCCCATCACGCACGGAAGCTGTTCTGGCCTGGTAATCACCCGGTTTTGGTTACTTAGAGGGATTTGAGCGCCAATCCCACTGCCCCACCAGATTGTACATCCGAGTCTAAGATTCCATACTGAGCCGAGCCATTGCATATTGCCTTGTTCTGCAACACAGCCACTACCGTCATATGAACAATTAGGAAGTAGGAAGGATCAATTGCATCCACTATTAGCATAATGGCCCCCTTACGCGCGATCATCGGCCTATAAGGGCGATGTATTGAAGTTCTGGGAATTAGAGGCGTACGTTTCTTCCATCATTAGATCGTTTGTCTCCGAGTCGGTCACCGGCGCAAAGATGCCTCGCAATTCAAATTCTGGTCAATATGATGCCTGAACAATGCCGCGCCTATCAACGTATCGGCGTCAGTGTTGCTGGACGTGCCCCCACATACAGAAATACGCCGATGCAAACACAGATTACGTGCCGCATCAACACTTTACCAGTGGGCGCACATGGCACACTCAATTGCTCACAAATGCACGGTACACTCAGGGTAGGCCCCGATATTGTTTTGGCCGTGTCATGCATGACTCGTCTGCACTGGATGGTTGAGACGGAACCTAAGCCTTACGGGCGCGCTCGCCCGGACGGACCACAGATACGCAAACTGGGTGACTTTTTGATCTGGGGGCATAAGGAAGACCGAACAGTTGCTGGTAGCCAGGGGACATGCACAGGAGCCAAGCCCGTTTCGCCTTCAACTTTGGCTCCCTATGTCCATTGTCCAGGTATTTCCGGGATCATGAAACGTCTGTGTGGCGATGCCCCAGTACTGACAAGTGAACCTTGCCTCAGGCTATTCAGGGCCACGCGAGAAACCGTGGCCGCTAGGGGATAGCTGTCCTCGGAACAGACGGTCCGGGATGGTTATGCATAGTAAGGCGGTGCTGGAGCGCCCACGGCCACTGCCCGACCTGCCGTTGTAGTGATTCGAACTTTGCCACAGCTCCTACAGTACGGCTTGATGGGAGTACTGTCGACAACACAAGTGCAAGCATTGCTTTCGCCTGTTTCACCCCAGAAACTGGCGTCTTTGTGTTTTGTCCTGTCCTGTGACCATTATGTCCGGCTCCACACGATGAACGATGGGTTAGGGGATCGGTGTAATGAAATGCCCACTGTGCCCAGGGCCCGTTACCACGACAAAAAAGAATATCTTACAGCCTTGGGTATATTAACAATACAAATATTGGGGATCAAAAATGGGAATGATGTCACATCTGTAACGCGCAGTAAAATATCTGTCCCATCAAATCCTCGGTTACGAGTACATACATGATAAATAATGCACCATTAGAGAAGAGTAGCGTATTTATGAAGGCTGAGGGCTCTGGGTCTGCAGTAATGATACTAAACAAAGTGTCAACGAGTCACGAAGGTTGATATGGATACAGGGTTGAGAACACATAATCGAGAATTAAATCAGTCCGAGTCGGTATCACTGTCGTCCCTTCGCGGGCTCAACACGACCAGACGCGTTCGCCTGATCTCGTCGTGCAGGGGACCGAAATATCGATTTGTTTTAAAGCTCCATTCAAGGTTGCCGATGGGCCAATTCTCCATGGCACGTACGTACAGCCGTACATCAGCATCGACGTGAGGACCGAACGATGGTAACCGCTTGCGGTCTGTAAGATAACACTCCATGAGATCGCTGTAGTGCGCGCCAATGAGATCGCTGGCAGTCTGCAGGTCACAGCCCCGGGCTTTCATTAAGACGGTGACGATGTTGTTTCCTGTGTGACCTTTTGCCTGTTCCATGTTATATGAATAGACATCCTGAAGCGCCTCTGTCAGACAACGACATTGAGTAGCCGAGATGAAATACTCACGTTTGCCCAGCAGACCATGTCGGCAGCGGCCCAGTAGAGACGTTCGAAGACGGGGTTTTCGAAAACCTCGTCTGGAAGGTCGATCCCCAGGCTATATTCAAAGAGTCCAAAGCACAGTCGGATTGCGCTGTTTTCGCGGCGAAGGTGCTTGAATGACTCCATATCCAGAACTTCACCACGCTCCCGGTATTCAGCTTCTCGTGCCACGCACTCGATGTAGTCCTCGCAGTGTTTGAGAAAACGGCGGAATGAGCGAGGGCCTGAGGTACGTGTGAGGCGTGCACGAAATCTGGTAGGTGTCGATCAGAAGTGAACAACAGCAACTGTAAGGCTAACACGTACTGTCCGGTCATCTTCGCCAGTGGTGAACCATCGGTCCATCCGGGGTACTTCATGGCGTTGAGGTAGACCTCTCCGGTGCTGCGCGCGTCGGCGCCGTTCTGGTCATCGCTGACTTCATCAACGACGAAGAGCAAATTGACAAAATCGCAGATGGTGCGAAACTCTTCATACCCCGCGTGGGGATATGTGTGGGACACCAAAAGTTCGTTGCAGCCTTGGACGAAGAAAGCACGCTTCCGGTCAGTGAAGATATTGTAGCTATTGATCCAGGCTCTGGATTCTGCCGCAGCCTTCCTGTAGTAGGGATTCGTGGACCCCTTGAAGGGCTTAGAGAGGGAAAGGAGATCGGGGAGGTAAAAAGACGAGGCCATTGTGTACATGACTCGAAAGGCCTGGAGAGGATATGGATGGTATTTAGTAGCAACATGGGCGACCTCTTTATACGATCCCATGCATCGCATTAGTCGCACTCTTCGAAACCAGGAGCATATGGACGAGCCGTCCAGGGGAGGGCGCCCGGTGGACAGGCACTGTACCGCGGGTATTGCAGTGTCCGATAGTGATCTTGTTTCTGGATGGGGACCAACGAGTCGGCCGAGACGAGGACAGGTAGCCTCCGAATACCGGAATTAGTGCGAGATACTTGGAGCGCGCCATTCCTACAGTATGGGGAGCATCTGGGGCCCGATCCGCAGCCATGATACATTTGACGAGCAATCCAACAGACTCGTGTCACGATATCACCGTAATGGCGGCGCTTCCGATGGCATAGCGTGCCATACTGGACGACCAAAGTAGACAGATCAACCGTGATATCAATCGTTTGCCTGACAAGGCGACATGGACCGTGCTGTGACCACCCGTCATGGGTGGTGATTGAGTAGATCACGGGCACGTAGTCCGTCCGCTGGGTGCCGGGCGGGCATTCGGCGGCTGACATAACGGTTGCGAACTGAGCGAGTCAATTGCGTGAGCGTGACTCATAACTTACAGCAACGAGACGGCGCCTCCTGTATCTCCGACTGTAACTTCATTCGGACCTGCGTGGGTTCCGGTGTTTGATTCATTCGCATTCGCAATGTTGACTTAACCCACTGATATAGGAACCATGTTACTGTTATCCAGGTCCACTGTACGGTAGTACCGCCGGTCGGCTAGACGAGGCTCGGTGCCTGTCTTGAAACGTGCTGCACATACTGTAAAACCTCTATCGTAGCAACCTTGTCAAGGGGTACCGTACTGTACTTGTATCATTCTGTTGAGGTTGGGTTTTAATTCAGTCTATCCTATCGTTCGGGTCATGATCTGCTTTCCCAGGTTGGCGATAACCGATAAGCGATGTGATGTATCTCTTGACTCTTCTTGACCACCCACGCACCGCTTCTCGTCGGAAACCTGGGAGCCGAGTCAATGGATTACTGACAACCTGTATCACGCACCCCCAACAGGGCTGAGGGCTGTGTGCGACGTCTCTCATTTCCGAACGAATTGAGGGAATCTACCCGCACATGGAATAGCTGGGCAAGAAACTGCTAGGAAGCGCAGACATGGGCGTCAACACTTTTCTTGCACCGCTCCGCACTCTGTCACACTCCGTGGAGTATCACCTTGAGTATCACAAACTTTGATGGCAGCAAGCAACCATCGATGGACTACAGTACAGGCATAAACTATGAACCGAAGAAACGCAGAGATCCTTGACTCACACTCACAGTTTAAGAGTCTTGAGTCGAAACCACGTAACCACTGTAACAGCTGACGCATCCCCAAGTACGATTACAACACGAAACCTTCACCAGACGATCATCGTTGCCTGCCTGACTGATGAGACACGCCCAGCCAGGGTTGGTTCTCCCACGGCACTTTACCCATGGTGCAAAGAAACACAAACCTTGTCAAACAACGGCCAATGGATTAGAATTCTACGAATTTGGAGAGACCACTCACAGAAACGACTTACTCGCTCCCGCGAATACTAGAAACAGGCTTGGCATGGGTCCTCCACCCGACGATAACTCGCAGCTACTAACCATACATGTATCAAATTCGACGGCGGCGCAGTGCTACCCTGATTCCCCGTGCCGTAAAGCAATTTAGTGTAATTAATCCCCACGGAGGCGATGGCTTGGGGTACAGCGCCTTTACACTATCATCTCAGGCAACCGAAAGGGGGAGGTGGAGCACGATGTACGCAGATGAACTGTCGGGTACCTGCTGCCAGTGTATCATGGAAGAGACACAAGGGGCAAAGGGGCGGGCTTTTACAACAGGTACGTGAGCGTGGTGAAATATTTTATGTCTCTTAAGAGCACTGTTACCCAGCTGAAGCCTGTGGCCATCAGTTATGGCAGCTGAAAAAGTTATCCCACGCGTGATTAAAAGAGCAGCGAGTGAGCATAGCGATACCCCAAATGGCTGTGCGCTGCCCAGTACTTCGCGGATATGTTCTCAGTTAGGAACAGTCGTCCGTGGCACGGGAGGCTCAAAAGGGAAGCGGCGCTTCCCGATCCAAGAGTATATTGGCGAGCAGGAACTTGGAAGACAGGTTGTCCGATAATTTTTACACCAGGTAATGCGCCCGAGCTGTCTATTAAATCAGTTTTATTGCTATCGTAAACCGTGGGTAGCGCTGGACCAGTAAGGCAACACCGACGATGACAGGTGGCGATGGATGGGTACGAGCTGATTGACAGGTCAGAAACATATGCGGTAGCTTGCATAGCGCCCGCTCGTTTCACTCGGTCGCGTAATTTTGACGACCTGACCGCGCCGCAAGCCATAGTATCGAGCGATCGGATCAGCAAGTTGTATCCGAGGAAGCTGTGTCTCCTTCAAACGGCTGCAGCATTGTCAGACTGTCGTGAGCAGGGTACATGGGCAAATCCGCTACGCACTATCGCTCCAAAAGAAGTCTTTTTTGTTCTGGGTCCAAAACTTCGTGTCGTGGTACCAGTTTATGGTGTGTTATATTCACGAGTAGGTCAGCTTCGGCAAATTCCTCTAGCCTAAATCGTGCCTGCATCGCAGAAATGACCTGTAATTAGGAGAGAGAAGGATGAACATAGTGGTAGATGTATCCAAAGTGAAAATGAAAGAGAACATACCTTCCTCGCGGAAGAGGTCATTGTGCCTGGGAAAATGATGATGCCTTTTGCAATATTCTTCTCTTCCAGGATGTTGAGTAGCCTGAGGTGAGTAGAATTGATGATCAGAACTTATGAATGTTGTCCCAAAATTGGTTATAAATACACCAACTTTCGCATGGTCTTCACACCGACACTCTTCTCATCGGAGAAAAAAACGAATATTTGGTTAGAGGGATCTGTCCGGGAGTTGGTGAAGAAATTCAGTTGGTTTCGACTAAGGCAAGGCTACATAGTCAGTAACGTGTTTCTGGGGCTTCAAAAGGAGCGGCGCACTCGACAGTGCCCCCGTTATTCGCGTATTGTGCCTTAAAATCTGCGAGAGACATGTTGATCTCTTCGTCCGCCACCTGGTAGCCCTACGGGTCGGCGCCTTCAGCCAGATGTCGAAACGGGAGTCAAGAAAGGTTTTGCTGCACCCTATCTTTGACGAGTTCATGTATTGTGCGATTAACTTTCCATAAAGCTGCGGAATCGTCACCGTCAGACATGATGAGCAGAGGAAAACACGATTTATAACTCCGCCCCAGACGAGCGCGTCGCGCTCAATGGTACGCTCACAGCCGCCAGCCCCTCCACCATGGCACCTCCCAACCCTGCTAATGGCATGATAACTGTTCCCCTCACCAATTCGCTCATGGTGAGGCGTGCACTGTAACATATACGTTGAGGCTGACTCGAGGGTTTACAGACCAAAATAAAACCCGCAAAAATCTTCAAAGCAGCCGTTGAGCCACCCCCCCCTCCCCCACCTGGAACCCGTGCCCCTGTCCAACGTCATATCACTGGCCTTTCTTTCGATGATAGGGGAGATCAACTCATAACTGCCGCGGAGGATGAGACATTTAGACTATACAATTGCAAGACTGGGAAGCAAGTTGCACATTCAGTTCTCTTCCTGCCCAAGGTCCAACTGATAGTAGCTTCTAGGCTCACAAAAACGTTGCATTCCAAGAAGTATGGTGTAGACCTTCCACGATTCACGCACAAGAATACCGCTATCATTTACGCGTCGACCAAGGAAGATGACACCATCCGCTACCACTCACTTCACGACAACAAATATCTACAGTACTTCAGAGGCCACAGCCAACGCGTCATTTCACTTGAAATGTCGCCAGTGGACGATGGATTCATGTCAGGTTCTATGGACAAGACTGTCCGCCTGTGGGATCTACGGGCCCCTCAATGCCGTGGACTTTTGAGCTTACCTGCGCCGTCACTTGTGGCATATGACACCACCGGCGTCGTATTCGCCGTTGCATTGAACCACTATTCACGCATCTTAATGTATGACCATGCCAACTTTGACAAAGCACCATTCCTCACTATCACGCTTGAGGATCCAACGCTGGCGCGCGTGAGCTTCCCACCGCGTGCCATCTACATGACATCGATGGCGTTCTCAAGCTCGGGCAAGTACCTTCTCGTAGGTTGCTCAGGTGATGCACACTATATCATCGATGCGTTCGAGGGACACGTCCTTGCCAAGCTTGAGGGCCACGTAGGGCTGGAACGGCGCAGGCTCGACACTCCGATCAGCATCGAGCCACAGCGGGGATGCTCCGGGGAGGAGGTGTCATGGACCCCAGACAGCAAGTACGTCGTCGGAGGCGGACTCGATGGGCGCATTTCTGTTTGGGACGTCCAGAATATGCCCCCACGTGAAGGCCCGGTAGACCTCACGCTCTCACCAATGCGTATCCAACCCCTCGCGAAGATGGACGGCCATCCAGGCCCCGCGCGCTGCCTCCGGTTCAACCCTCGCTTAGCAATGATGGCTACCGCCGGAGCCGAATTGGTCTGTCATGACTTTGTTCTTCGCTGTTCTTCTCTAACAGAAACCAGGCCTTTTGGATCCCAGATCAGACAGCGGATGCCGACGAAGTCGCCAAGGAACTTCTGAGAAAGGCCGGAACGTGACTTGATACATGTCCTTGTTTATGGAAATGCTCTGTACCATACAGTTGTCTTAATGTACCAGGCAACCCGTGTAGGCTGGCCCTGAGATTGTAACGAATCGAAAATAATGAGACATTTTTCACACACACCAGCGCGAGGTCATGTGATCGATTGACGTGGCTCGCGCTCATCACGCGACACTGACCATCTGTCCTGACCCGACCAAATCATACCGCATTTCAATTGGGTCTTTTCTAGCCAACGCATCCTCAGCAACGGTCAAATGCGCATTCCATCTCTCCTCACTGCTGTTGCTCTTTTGGCAACTACCGTATTCGCAGTTGAGATTGTCGGTACGTCTACTTTGGTCATATTTACCCTCCTGTGGTGATTCATCGTCTCTTTTTCTCAGCATCTGCACCAGAACATGAGGAGTCTTATGAGCTTCCTGTGGAGGATCCCGTGCTCGCAGTCACTGCGTCATTCCCCGAAAGCAACCCATTCGGTCGTGCGTCTCTTTGTCACGACCTTTCTTCCCTACATTGCTCAGGACATGGCATGGCACACAGACGTTGTTAACGGGGAACTCAATAAACTGTTCTTGACCATTGAAAATAAAACGGGGAAGAATGTCACCCTCCACAGTGTAGCCGGGGAATTTCTCGACCCTACCACGGAGCAGCTGATCAAGGCGGTATGTGCTTTTGCCCATGGCCTTGAGGTAACTCTTAATCGTGTTTCTTATACCAGGCGAACAACTTAACATACGGGATCGATTTGCCTGACACGATGCAAATTCAACTTCCATATAGCTTTCACAGCGAGTCAGTACATGTTCCGCTTTGCATTACGACCAGCTCATGTTTGTATAGGTTCAGAACCGGTGATATCAAGCTCAGCATTTGGCTGGAGCACATTATTGATGGTGAAAGGGAGAAAATATCCGCCTTTGATTCCATCGTTGTTGTCGTGGAGCCCGAGCTCTCCATCTTCGATTTTAAGCTGTTGCGTCACTCCCTTCAATCTGCTTGATCCAATACTCAAATTCAGTTTCTCAGTCTGAGCACATATGCGATGGTCCTTGCGATTCTGGGTGGTCTTGGTTATGTCACCTATCTCTCTTTCGTCCCTCAATCCAAACATAAAAAGACAGCGCCGATCCCTGCACCAGAAAGTACCGTTACCGCAACAGGAGCAGGCGGATCCCAAGAGGAATGGATTCCGGAACACCACTTGCGCAAGACTAAGGCTCGGAAAGCGCGCAGCACAGTCAGCTCAGGGGACGAGCAAAGTGGCCCAAGCGGCGAGTGGCGCGGAGGGAAAACGACGTGATAATCGGCTCAGAAAGTAACATATTGCTGTATGTTGATGCGTACGGTACTTTGAACAAGATCTATTTGGGCGTACTCTTAAGTTGATGAATGGTGGGAATGAAGACCATCAAGATTTGGTATGAACATGCCAACAGTGTTGTTATACGTCAACCTGCTTGTAGCCCTTCACCTGATGATACTTGTCAACGACATGAAGCTCCTAGAAGGGAGAATCGTAAACGCACCCGGTTCTCTCTAAGAAGTGTGATATACTTCTCCGAGAGCTCGCGGCAGGTCTCATAATGGTTGACGCCCTCAGCACGAAAGCAACTCTGGAGCTGGTCACGGACAATGCGAGCCTCCATCGCCCGAACCCAGGATTCCCGGACGTGCGCGTCGCGGGCAGCCAACCGCGCTGAAAAAGCAAGTATGAGTGCATGTTGTGCGAAAATGACCTTGAAATATGTACCCTTGAGTTCTGCAGCTCTGTCGTCGCTCATGCTGGTAGTTTTGCTGGATGCGGTTTGTTGTCGTTGTCGTCGGATTTGGGTGTGTATCGTGGGCCAAACTGATGCCGGCAGAACCCGGTCGGTCCTCAGAGGCCTCAGACCTCAAGGACATTTCACCACCCACACTTAATATTAATAAAACATACTACTTACTGGTGTTCTCCAATAGATTAAAGTCGGAAAGTTTGTCCAGGTGGGTGTGTTCTATAGGAAGGTCTCATCACCGACACCATCACTTCGTTTGAGTTGACATGTGTTTCTTTCCGGTTCGACGGTTCAACAAACGGGGCCAAGTCCGAGCGTGAGTGCCCTTAAGATTATGATGTGTGACTGACCCTCACAGCAACTATTCGAGGTAAGTTACTATGCCTTCAACATTCACTCTCCGGCTCCCCGCAGGCTCCCAAACTCCATTCTTGACACTGTCACGACGTGTGTTTCTTGTTAAAATCGATTTATCACCCAGCAATAACCACTACTCCTCCAGCTTCTCCTATCGTCTGGCAAATCGAACTGCACAATGGCGTCGATAACCGCTTGGCTAAGGCCTTAATCAATGATGCTCTTAAACCCGCTCTTCAATTTGTCGAACGCGAATGGCGCAAGGAACGTGCGGAGGGTAAATCAAAGAATGACAAGGACGCCGGAGCTGCCGCCCTTGTCATCGTCGGCCGTCTAGACCAAGAGAAATTCTTCAGCAATGGTGCGTATACCTTTCCTGACGCCACCCAGGATATTCAAGCCCTCTTTGGTTAGGGTTGGACTACGACAGAGCCAAAAGCGACCCCAGCTTTTTCCAAGGTGGGTGGACTCGTGCTACTCTTGTCCCCAGGTTGTTTCAGACTCTGCACAGCGACCTTCGATCCGCTACTGCTGCACCTGCTGACCTTCCCAAGTAAGCACCTTTATCGTCGCGCGTCCCCCGTTCTCATTGGGGCAATCGTCCCTGCCTGAATAGTTCCGACTGTCGCTGCCATCAATGGCCACTGCTTCGCGGCCGGCGCCATGCTCGCCCTCGCCTGCGACTATCGCGTCATGACCGATGGCGCTAAGCGCAACGCCTGGGTGTGCATGAACGAGGTCGACTTTGGCGCACCCTGGCCCGTCTCATTTGCCGCTGTCGTGCGCGCCAAGGTGTCTGCCATCCGTAGGTTAGTGCTCGAGGGGCATCGTTTCACGCCCCCGGAAGCGCGCGACGCGGGTCTTGTCGATGAGATCGCCCCGGGAGGTACACGGGGCGTGCTCAAGCGAGCTTTAGAGATTGCCGAGGAGAAGGCACCCAAGGCCCGCGAGGGGGTGTGGGGCGTGATCAAGGTTCGTCTCTCTATGCTCCACCGACAAGTACATTCCGACACATTCATCATGTCGTACTTAGGCAGAACTGTATCGCCCTCTAATTGAGCTCACACGACTGGGGATTCCGGCCATCAATGTGGTTGGGGATGCGACTGCGGCAGAAGTGAGGTTAGCGAAGCTTTAGCCACCAGCAAGATCGCGCCTGGCCTGGCATCGGCATTTCCAAGCGCCCCACCCCGTTATAGCAATGCG
>Ga0307510_10001140_pt1 | contig 28533 bp, 37 predicted proteins | sample 12_EM_MG_FD_207224 | JGI IMG/M metagenome (GOLD analysis project Ga0307510, IMG submission 207224) | Populus trichocarpa ectomycorrhiza microbial communities from riparian zone in the Pacific Northwest, United States - 12_EM | ecosystem: Host-associated > Plants > Roots > Unclassified | place... | reverse complement strand
TACCCAACCTTAACCGGTATATTCGGTTCGGGGGGCCTGTCAGGCCTGATGCAGATAAATTTTAATATATACTTTTTTTTTTCTCTCAACCGCACATCATGTCGAACAAGTCCTTCTGGCTACGGTGCGAGAAGAAACCACTCGAACACCGAGCTGCCCTCACTCCCACTACGGCCCGCAAGCTCATTGAATCTGGTTTCAAGGTTTACGTTGAGCGCGACCATCAGAGGATCTTCGACGATTCCGAATACGAAAAGTACGCCCGCGCAGATCAGCCTTTCGCGAACCGTTTTAACTCAGGTGACCAGAGTCGGATGCGAGCTCGTGGAGAACAACTCTTGGCCGAATGCCCCGACTGATATACCCATCATCGGATTGAAGGAGCTACCTGTCTCTGATGCCCCACTCTCTCACACGCATGTACAGTTTGCGCATTGCTTCAAACAACAAGCAGGCTGGTCATCCGTTCTCACACGTTTCTACCGCGGAGGTGGAACCCTGTACGACCTGGAATTCTTGAATGACGCGAACGGTAGGCGCGTTGCAGCATTTGGGTTCCATGCAGGTTTCGCTGGGGCCGCGGCCGGAGCGTTAGCTTACGCTGCACAAAAGAATGCGAAAAAACTTAGCCGTTTGGAGCCATATAACAACGAAGAAGCCATGGTAGCCGATGTAAAGGCTAAACTCGGAGGACGAGAGAAGGACATGAAGGCCCTTATCATTGGTGCCCTCGGACGCTGCGGACGTGGTGCTGTGGACCTGTTCAAGAAAATCGGGCTTGATGAGTGCGTCTGGGTTGTCATGAATGTGATGCGGGATTGACTTGGCGTGCATAGAGAAAACATTATCAAATGGGACTTGGACGAGACTTCCAAGGGCGGACCCTTCCAGGAGATACTAGACGTTGACATTTTTGTCAACTGTATCTACCTCACGACGCGCATCCCTCCGTTTCTGACTGAGGAACAAATCAACTCCATGGGGAAGACTCGACGATTAGGTGTCGTTGTGGATGTCAGTTGCGACACGACGAACCCTAACAATCCCATTCCCATTTATTCGGTGAACACCACATTCTCTGAGCCGACCGTGGCGGCGGTTGTCGGGTGAGTGAGGTGGAATGCCCTCGGAGATCGCAAGAGCGAAGCTAACGCGTGGTTACCAACAGGGCGGGAAACCCGCCTTTGGATGTTATCTCAATCGATCATCTCCCTACACTGCTCCCCAGGGAAGCATCGGAGCAATTTAGTGCTGACCTTCTTCCATCTCTGCTCGAATTTCCTGACAGAGAGCACGCTCGTGTGTGGACGGACGCCAAGAGGATGTATGAAGAGAAGGTGGCGGAGGCAGTGAAACAGGAGAAGGTTTGAGAGGTAAAAGAGAGGGGATACTGTAAACAATAAATTGTTGTATTACGCTTAGATTATCCAGGATCAGTTGCGATGGGTTTGGTTTCTAGGCAGACGACTGGTAACGGCGCTTCTGACAGCGGCCTTCTTTCCCAGACTCCAACTTCGGGTTGCTTTTATTGCAGCTCGACTCTCAATAATAATCTCTCCCCCCTTTCGCTCTTATCACTCTGGTGCTCTGGTGCTGGCCGCCTCCCCCACATTTTATTCCCATTCGTCTTCATCCATGGCTCTCTCTAGCCTGTCCGTTCCTTTTATTTCCATCTCCCTTGCGCCCGCGGATGATCCTCCTGTTGAGCCGTTCTCTCCTTTTGATTCTCAACCTTCTTCTCCCCCCATTCAGGAAGACAGCTATAGGCCGTCTCTTCTCAGCCCTCCTCCTGTCATTTCCCCCCGTTTTCATCGGCAACCTTCTCCTTTACGCCCAGCCGATACTCTACCTGCCGAAAAGGGTCTCGACCGTGGCCAGTTCGAGGCACTTCTCGCATCCACGAGAGAAAGAAATGCCACTGTGAGGAAGGAGCCTGACCTGCGAAAGGAACTCGCGATGAAGGCTCACAAGAGCAAGCAGCGTATGCCCCTCCTCAGCTCTTGTTTTTCGAATCTCGTACTAATTCCTTTCTAGTGGAACGCCGCGCCTTATTCCTGTCCAAGATCCAAGCCCCTCCCTCCCCCACGGCTACAGCCCTCCCAAAAACTCCTCCCGAGTCTCCAGCTATCTTTCATTATTCCCTCCCCTCCCCAGGCCTCGATTCCCCGTTGGCTTTGTTCGAGTCGTTGAAACAGAAAGACGTTCCTGAACCAGCCAGGCGCCCTACTGTCCAGCCGTGGATCGAACATGTACAATATCGCCAACTGAAGAGCACCGGCGTGCGTCCTCCTTCCCTGGAAGAGATTACGGCTCACCTGAGCTCCCATGGCACTCCGACCACCGGGAAGGACAAGGACGAGTCTTACCGCCCTCCCATTCCTCTGCCCACCTTTCTCCGTCCCACTTCCCGCATGAAGGCTGTTAGGAATGCTTTCCAGCCCCCCGAAAAAACAGATGGCCAGCACATTGTTGAGTCTGAGATTACGCCGCCGATTCCAACGGCCGGAGAGCTTCATACTCTCTTACCCGAGACACGCGTCTTATCAACTACCTCTCACACAAGGCCACAAATTGCCACCACAATATCGGCCCCGCGGTCCTCTCGGTCATCGCTGACCGAACTTACGGAGGTTAATCTCAGTGCCCTCAACTCACGTACTGCCACTGGCCGCGACATGATGTCAAAACTCAAGCGTCGTATATCCGGCATCCCATCTGCTGATGATATGGGTAGCCGCGGTGTGGATGATGATGAACGCCGTGCGAGGCGGATCAGCGCCCCCGCCGAATTGCCCAAACGTGAGCGTGATGGGTTCGCTCATCCTGTCCTCGCACTGCCGGGTGCGTTCTGATATCTTTATTCCCGTTTCATCGGGGCTCGACGTGCGCATTGATCGTTTGTTTATTTGATTGTTGGTTCACACATCTTTTGGACTCTCTCACCTACCTGTTGTACTAGGTAGATTGGAGACATGTATCGAACGGACATCCTTTTACAATCGTCAGTGTTTTTATTTATGTACTTTAATTGCGATGAGAGGGTTGTACATTCGTGAGTTTGTAGGCCCCTCCCCGCAGGACCTGGTTCACAGTTCATACTTTCTCTCCATTTCTCACTTCCTCCTGTACGGATGTGCCATGGAGTTGCTTTGCTTTGCCCGGCATGTGACCCAGTATAGTGTATCTGCATGCAGTGTTCTCAGCGTGTACGCCCCGCTAACATACCCGACCATATATGATTTGAGAACCTGATCATGAAGTTGTGGTTTAGAGGTTCGGCATAATACATGCAGGTAGGCTACACAACCACCATACACTTTGCGGGAAAAACAGGCTACAACATTCTAAATGGTGAACCAACAATACCACGGTCATATAAAAGCGAAAGCAATTGCCGCTGACAGCTCGGATTCTGCACATCTCTCTGGCTGTCACGCAGGCAAGCATCACCGTCCAAGAAGAGCGTCATACACCCATATCAGATCTTAGCAGATACCAAAACAAAAACACGATGATGAGGAGGAAAAACGTTACCCTGAGGCGGGGAAGCGAGAGGGTGTTGATGGCGGTCTAAACAAGTCCAAGACGTGCAAGCGGCGCTCTAGCAAGGTACTGTCAGCTAAGGGGACAGTAGACCTTGTGAAGAACACCCACGGTAGTCCAGCCTAGCATGGTCATCCAGGCCCTCATCATCCGAATCAGCGAGTGGGTCAATGTTTTGCATACGGTGCCATGATTCTGAATTACAAAGTCAGACCGGTGCGAGGATGACCCATAAGAGGACTTAACGACGTAGCAAGGAGTAATCATCTCGGTGCTCGAACCATTGCTCCTTGGCACGTATGCTGGCATTGACTACTATGTGTATAGTCAATCAGTCGGTAAGAAGACACAGAAAAGGACCAAACCTGTCAACGGCACGGGCTGGCTCGGCTTACCCTTGCCTCCATTCGTAGGGACGTAGTGGTGAAAGGTGGTCTTACTCCCTTCCAATGCACAATACTGCTGAGCGCGAGGTCGACGGGCTGAGGAAGCTTCGGCATCTACAAACGCGTTAAACAGATGTCCCATACATTAATAGCGGGGATAGCGCAAAGGACGAACCATGCGAAGACGAGCCAGACAGTGTTCTAGCTGCTTTGTCGAGTTCGCCGCCTGCGACCAACTCCTGCAGAAAACGGCTCCTAGCCTGTGCCATCTTCCTTCCCCACTCCAGTTCTTCAGGTGGGTCGATGTTTTCCTGCGCTTGTTCTTCTCTCGACAGGCGATGTAGCCATGGTACTTTACCAGGATTACGACTAGCATGATCGTCCGCGAAAGGGTTCGGTAGATTGGGACCCTCATGATAATGGAATATCATCCACAGAAATGCCTTCGCGCGAGCAGCCGAGGATATATTAATAGGGAGGAAGAGATCTACGAATTCCACATCTGGTTCAAAGTGTATAGGCATTAAGGACTGTTCCCTTATCAGATGAGTGATACAGGAGTACGTAGTTACTCACGGAGGAATAATTGACCAGGACAAATATCAAGTTGACAACACTGGTTGGGGGGATATGGCCAGCTTTCTAAACGATAGACTGTGAATACACGAATGCGCAACCACTCGAACTCAAGTTCATACCGCGCGCGCGAGGATATCAGCAGGGGTAGAGGGAGGTGCTGACTTCTGCTCCCCAGGTAAGAAGGCCGCCTTGAGACAGTTCTTTATCCTAGGAGCGTCCTGTACATTTCCATCCGTCTTCTGTAGGGACGGAACGGGGTGATAACTTCGTAATGCGGTTTTCATCTCGGGAAAGACTAGAAATGGGCATTGATGTCAATAAAAAAGGTAGGTCGTGAGGTACCAACAGCACGTACAAGCCATAGTTGTATTTATCCTCCCTACGTTCGTCAGCAGAGATATTTTTGCGAACTCCACAGCAAAGGCTGGAGTTTCAAGCATCTTATCTCTCATGACTTTGGAACATTTGGCCGAATTGTAGAGGGCGTGTACATAGAGATCGCAAAAGTTGACCTTGGTCGGTGGTTTACCAGGAGTTTCATCTGTGAACGCCAAGGTCTTGTCGTTGAAGACGTGGTAGAGGAACGCATACTGGACGTCGTTGCGGGTGAGTATCTCTGAATCACCTCGCTTTATGGCGAGGGTTTTTCGTGACACATACTGCGGCCTGTGTGGAGATGAACAGAGGAAAGGGAGAAAAAAAGAGACAGAAGAGAAAAAAAAAAACTGACTGGGAGGGCATTCGATCCATCAAGGCGCGCATGACCTGATCATCTCACCCGAGGCTCACACTTTGGCCTCCCTTGGCACGAGGCCCATCAATACCGTACATGTTCCCTCCTTACTTGGTACCCCGACTAGCTGCCCTTGCCAGCTTTCCCAGACGTCGCCTAATGGCTAGCTTGCCGAATCATTCAACGCCGTCTAAAGCTCCCGTCTCAATATCATATCCGTCCCTTCTCACCTCTCCGTCATCCCTCTTACAACCTATAGGTGTGTCAGTATTCTATACTGTGCCAAAGTTCCCTATCCTTCTCGCATCCCCCCACACAGAGCAGGCTTTCGGCTCGGGTCCGGATTGTCTTGGAATCATCGTCGTCCGGGACCTTCCTCCGAAATACCCAGAGCTCAGGGAAAGGCTGTTGAAACTTGCGCACGCGTTTGCCCAGCTCGATGAATCTGCTCGGGAAAACTACGCAGATGCAAAAAGCAGATACAGGTTCGAATTAGGGCTCACACTTTATCACTAGCTAATTGTCATCAGTTTTGGGTGGTCTCATGGGAAGGTGCGTGGCCGTCATACTGCGACGCTCGGCACCTGACTCCATGAGTGACCCATGATCCAGGAGATCATGAATGGCAAACCCGGTAGTGTCATTACCCCGGTTTCAGGAGTGCTTCTCACAATGATCGAGCAGACACCTTGAAAGGCTCTTATTATGCAAACCCCGTTGTTGATGTGCCGTCCGTCCCTCCCCACCTTCGCGAGGCATATCCGGAGTATTACGGTACCAATATATGTCAGTTCTCGCATTTTTGTCCCATAAACGGTGTCCAATTCTGAGTACTGCAGGGCCCAAGGATCAGAAGGGCATAGGGGGCTTCGAACCTGCCTTCAAGGAACTCGGGTCGTGCGTCACGTCGCCTGTTCTGCTCAGCCCACTCTGACGTCCTCCTAGCTTTGTGTTTGACATTGGTGTGAAGGTTGCGGAAGCTTGCCAACCATTCGCCTCTTCATACCTAACAGACTCTTCACTTTCCCTATCCAAGTTGATCAGTTCTTCTCAAACCAACAAAGCCCGGCTTCTCCACTACTTCCCACCATCACCCGAAAGTCCATTGCCTGCAGAGGACGAGCCGATTGACAGTTGGTGCGGTTTTCATGTCGATCACTCACTCCTCACCGGCTTGTGTTCGGTAGGTTGCCTCCAGTCTCGAGTGTAATTTGGAGGTGAAGGAGCCATTTGCTTCTGATGTGACAGGCATTGTACATCCAACACACCCCTGGGGCCCCTCCAAAGGTGGTTCCCTCGCCCTCATCCTCCTCCGGGCTCTACATCCGGACTCGTGGTGGTGAATTGACGAAGGTTACCATACCCCCTGACTGTCTCGCATTTCAAACGGGTGAGACACTCCAACTCGCGACTGCAGGCAGGTTGCGGGCGACTCCCCATTGCGTCCGCGTGGGTGCAGGTGATGGTACTCTGCACGTCTCCAGAGAGACGTTTGCCCTTTTCATGCAGCCGGACGTAAATCAGCGCATCAGTGAGACAGAGACATTTGGTGAATTTAGCAAGCGTATATTCGATGACCACTACAATGGCGTTAATGTACAGTGATGCACACGTCTACTTTGGGTACATATATGCAGACCACACAATGCTCCGAATTAATGGAATCTATTACGGGTGTGGAGAGTATGCATGCAAGACATGATGACAGGCGTTGATCGGTCTTCAATACAAGCCTATGGAGGGCTTCCAGATACTGAGGAAACCGAGCGTGTGCGGCGGTGGCCAGGGGAAGTGAGCGCATCAGGTAGGACTGATAGCATGGCGGCGGTGAGACTACTGCGTTTCGGGGGCTTCGAGCCCTTCCCGTTAAGAGAGGAGCCAACGGAGGAGTGTAGGTCATCTAGATCAGAAACGACGCTCCAGTCCTCACTGGGGGGCCCGCCACCCGTTGAGCTTCCCCCAGAGCGAGTTTCATATGTGCTGGGAGGTGAAGAGGGTACCCCCCTCTCTCGTATAGTTACATCTTCGGCATCATGTATTTCACCTGTGCGTTCTTCGGGCGCACCCGGTCGTTTAATGAGCGTTCGGGCGTATTCCAAGTCTCGATAGATGGCTTCAATGGCGGTGGCCACACCATTTTCCTACGTGGTGGTAGTGAGTACTAGAAACCGCTACTTGAGGAAAAGCACGTACGGCTCGGATATCTTCGCCAACAAGTTTCGCCCGGTCAATTTGTCTCTGGTCTGTCGTGGCTGTGACGAGGGCCTCGGCGAGATTCTCTACAGTCAGTTTGCGAACGCTAGTGCCAATGCCGAGAGCCTCCACACGATCAGCCCAGAAGAACTGGTCACCGAAGAAAGGTCGAATAATGGTTGGAATCCCAGCTGATAGGAGAACTCAGCACACGAATGTAGGAGGCAGAAACTACACACCTCGCAGACTCGCACCAGTCGAGCCTGCGCCGCCGTGGTGACACGCTGCATCTATCTGCTTGAACAACCAGTCGTGGGGAACGGAGGAGATGGGATAGATCTCCTGGGGTAGCGGTACCTCGGGTTCGGTTGCTTCTGCCGTGTTCTTCGACAGCCTGTCAGACCAACCCTTGGAAAGGATGGCGTGCACACCACTCCGCGTGATGGCATCGATAACGGTGCGTGTCATACCCTTCGGATCGGACACCACGATACTTCCGAAGCCGACATATACAAGTTTCTTCTTGGACTTGCGTGCGTTGCTAATGAACTCGATTAAATCCGCAGGAGGCTCCCATTTCTTGGACCCGACATTAGCATCATCCAAGAACCAGTAACCTATGACACGGTCAGCGAGGGCATACAAAAGGTAAGATAGTGCCGACCTGTTATCCGGATCCATTCTGGCCAGTCTAGTGGTGGAGGGACGACCGTTGGGCTAAAGTTGTAAAGAAATGGTATCTTATGTGGCTCCATCTTATCCAATGATGTGCCAGGAAGCCCTAGGGTGTTGCGTCGCCATCGATTGATTTGGCCGGCTGTTCCCCTCCAGAAAACTTGGTCGAACATCACGTACGTCTGTTTTCATATTAGCAACAGAGGATAGTACATCACATGGAAGGGACATACCATATAATTATAACTGCCGCCCATCTACCGAGATGTCAGGGGCGTCATTTGCTATCAGAATGGTTACGCACTTTGTGCTCGGGAACGGCAAAGGCATGAGGATAAGCTCTGTCTGTGATATGAGATGAAGTCAGCTTCATGTGTGAGACACTCGCCTTGTTCTCGACCATGTCATGGTGAATGCCCTGAAGTAAGGAATACGGAGTGCCTCTGCTATATGGTATCCTGCCATGGCACTAGGACTCTCCACCAGGACATCTGTGCCCTGACATGCTTCCCAAGACGTCTTCAAGAGGTCCTCAATCCACCCTCGGAACTGTCTCATTCAAAACACAAGCTACAGCAGATATTTGCAGTGACCCTACCTTTGTCACCCCTTCTCTTAGGAACGCAATCGTGAATGTTCCGTTCTCTACGCAAATGCGCATTAGTTCGGCGGGGTCACCCCCTACGTAGCCAAATTCGATGCCGTGCTTGGAGTTTGTCAGTGAGGAGTCAACATTTAACAACCCCCACTCACAGATTCGATCCAACTCTTGAATTCGCCGTGAGTAGCGATCCGTACGCGATGGCCTTCCGCGAGTAATCCCTTGGCAAGTGCGATGTAAGGTTGGACATCCCCTCGCGATCCGATCGTAAGAAAAGTGAAGTGCAGCGACTTCTCAGGCTTGAACGTCAAGAACGTTGACGATGTGGACGTGAACATTACGGCGGGGACCGAATCACTCAAGTTCTCCGGAGGGTGTCTTGGGTCTACATCTTCTCGAAGCGTTGCATGAGTTCCAAGCTCATCCAGCAGGAGGGCGTCACGGCCCCCGATGTTGGGAGCGACTAGCCCAGCATCTGCCTGGCGTCTTCGCACATCCTCGATCTGCTTTTCGAGGACACCAATAAAGGCCGATCTACGGTCCTGCTGACTAAACTCGAGGAAGAGCTCCTCGTGGCCTTTGACAATGACCACAAGGCCGTAATGGCCAAAGCGGAATGCCCTTGAGGTCTCAGTCGACAGTATATCGCGTATGGGGAGGACCATCTAATAAAAAATCAGTCATCACCTGTCAGTCACCGGTCGATAACACCTTACCCTCGTCTTCGAAGTCAGAGTCCCACTAGATTTAAAGCATAGATAATTGCATGAAATATAAAGACGACCGAATACGGGGAGAACGCGAAAGAGGTAGCCAGGAAAATCTGTTAATTCAGCTCTTCAATTCGTGTTCGCATGATCCAATAAAGAACGCTGACATCCAAAAAGTCTTTCCTTGTCATCAAATGCGAATGATGCTTGGAACTTTTCAACCATCTCGGATTCAATGGTGGAGTCTGGTGTCTCCAAGACACTGAATCCAAGTTCCGTGCCGTGGCTCGAAGTAGACTGGTGGGCTCCGGATGAAAATACCTCTGTTACTTCTTTGGCCTCCCTGTGCATCACGGATTGTTGATTACCTGCACCCGACGCACTGCCCAGGCTTCTTCGCGACACCCGCAACCATGAAGGGACAGATACCCAGCTTGTTGCCAACGAATGTTCTTGATTGAGTGACACAGGGGATTCGGCAAAAGGGGGGTACGTGTGGCTAGAGGGTATGGCGGGACCAGAGGGGCGGGACCTGAGAGTGGGATGGCCTTGGGCGATCTCATTCGCGTGGCTTGGATCGGGGATGTCCGAAGGCGTAGGTGGAAGAGAAATTGGGACAAATGACGAATTGTCCCGTTTCTCAACGTGAGTAAATTCCTCGTGCTCATCCGGCTGACCTGGGGAAACTACGGCCCGACCGAGAGGGAGTTCTTGGAAAGGACGCAGGAGTGATGACAATCGGAATGAAGGAGAGGATCTAGGAGTGGTATCAGGGTAAGTTTGTATATGCTCCGAAGTTCCGGTGCGAGATGTGGGGGTAGATCGGGGAACAGTGGTGTCTATGAGTTGTTCGGCGTATACAGCCTCCTCGGCATCTGGAACAAAACGCCGTGTAGATGCAATGGCATCGCGGATCTGTTCGAGTGCCGCCGATATATCATGAAAATACGTGAAGAAGTATGAATCAACTGCAAGATCCTCACTCCCGTCGACTACCTTTACTTCGATGGTTTCACGGAAGTCAAGAGCGCTCGATTTATCCACGTCGATGATTGTAGAATAGGGGATTGCTATCTGCGCTACGTGTGTTAGACGTGGAGGGCCCATGGAAACCTAGCGAGTGCACCTTGACACTATCACCCATATTCTGCGCCTTGAATATCACCCTTTGAATCGCCTTGACCCATTCAGTCCTACTAGGAACGGAATCTGCAGAAAGGTAGATGGTCTTGTTGTTTGCTCGAAGACGAATATCCCTTTCTTGGTACGGATCACAAGCTATGGCGTATCTCAAATCTACCATTCCGCGTGGGAAATAAGGGTCCTAAGGAAATCATAAATTGAAATGTGGACACCAGAGCCTCTGAACTCTGAACACTCACAGCAGATGATTGATACCAGGAAAGGGTATCATTCTTTAAGATAAACCAGTGTTTAATCCAGCGTTTTGTCCGTTGTGCCTTCTTATGCAGCGACCCAGATTTAAGTATTTGATCCTATAAAATCAAGTGTAAAGGCAGCTGACAGACAATAACCACGTGAAACTCACTTCTCTGGATGGCATGTGCGCAAAGAAGCAGAGGTAAGAATTGGTCAGGTAAATGTACCCCTGAAGCACTGTGACAAAATTGAATTTAACCACGCTGCCTGCGTGGATTAATCGCAAGCATGCTCACAAACTGAGCGCATCAACCAACACGGCATTTCTGATGAAATGGCTATCAGGAATGTTTTACCAGAGAAGTAGATTAATATCCACCTGCGATGACCTCGTTTATGCCAGCAATCTCAAACACTTCGGCAAGTTTCTCTGCCAAACGAGCTCGCCTGCTCGGTTTCACGGTTTGGAAAGTTGACATGCTTCCCGAACGCTCTATGTGATGTCGCATGTCGAACTTGGGAGAAGCGTGCTCCAAAACAGGCGACAGTCCAATCTGTCTGTCTTTCCGACCACCAACTCTACGGCTGGCTGCAAGCGACTTGGGAAGTTCGAAGTCGTCCGCATCTGTATCTTCGTCGGACATCATTGACCTCTGCAGCTGATCCTGACCAGTGAATGAATCAGTCTGGTCCCTTAGCGTATCGTCAACTGTAGATGGTTGCCCTCGGCGAGAGCGGGCCACAGGGCGATGAATCGTGTGAATAGATGACGCCAGAGTCATTACTGAAAAGCGTTGTAGCTCGCAAAGCGTACGAAAGGTAGTGATGACCCACCATGCTTCCCTTCATCATCGCTGTCCGACTCTGGTGGACTCATACCAGGGCTCATAAGCTCATCGTCAATCTCCGGATCCTCGACCAGCGGAAGGGCTTGCAGTGCTTGGATAAGGGTTTGAGTCCCGGCGCGTATCTATGCCAATAACGTGTTAGATATGGGTTGGTAAGGATCTACAAGACACCTGCCGAAGTGTCACCCTGGAATGTTGGGAGCGAAAGTTGGGAGCGCGGCTGAATCGGGGACGAAGGACGAATGAATGGTGATTCATCACCCATGCCTGGGTTCGTTGGAGAGGATTCCGGACTAGGAGAAGCAGAGGACAAGTCATCGTCCGCCACCTGCATCCGAGCAGTGCCAACTAGAACGCGCGTAAATCTACTTCAAGAATTCGTACAGCAGGTGTAAGTGTAATAACTACCTCCAACACCGCTAGTACTAGCAGTCTGCCGTTCTTTGCCTTTTCGGCTCTGCGAAACAATATGCTTGGGACTACCGTGCAGGCTGGGATGTTGGGGCTTTGGGGAATGCTTGGACCCAACGGACTTGCTTCTTCCTAGTTTGTCTGAAGTTCGCTCGACGACTCTCCGGACTATCTCTCTAGGAGAGTTTGAAGCAGACTTGGTAAGGTTGTCATTCTCGGTCATTCTCGGCAAGCTCTGACTTGGATCCGGCAAAGGGATATCGAGGGGTTTGGTACATGGGAGAGGAGAATGGGACATCACTGTCCTTGTCGAGCAGACCGGACTTGTTTAGAGGCTGAAGGACAGTTACCAACGGGTCAGACGAGGCCTTTTCCCCAGTGTCCCCAGAGCCGAAGGATACGCGGCCGTTTCAGCTTGAGCGCTCAAGAGAGGAAGCCACATGGCAACTTCCGATCACGTGTTCTAGTCGAACGGAAAACGTGTTGAGTGCGTGCATTTTCACATATACAGGCATCCTACGCTCCGCGTTGCCTGTCCATCTATACCCCCGCTTTTCACACTATGGCCCCCATGCTACAGCAGGTCAAGTTAAGAGGAGAGATATGCGTAGGATTCGCCACCCTGTTTTCGTACGTGTTTTCACGGCGTTCCTCGTCTGGCGATTGCCAACCCCATCCAGCCTTGCGGCAGTTATGCTACTCATCTTTGTACACGTCAGTTTTCGCTTGGATCTTCTTTCGCTTCCTATCTCATCTTCTCTTCTCTCAAGGTTGGCCAAATTAATACTACCTCCGTTCCTCGCGGAATAGCGATGGTATGTCATGATTCATGCCTCTCTGCTTTCAACATGGTCGAATTGGCATTGCTTTGTCCAGGCAAAGATGAATGTGTCGCAATATGGGTGAGTTTCGTGATCAAAGTCAAACTATCGACCGTCACCTCACCTCTGTCTCAGACAAACGTTAGCTCAAGGGTTGGGCGATCCCATCACTGGCTTATACGCGACCAACGCGTCCTCACCTCTGGGTGTAGGGGCTGGGATTCGTCAAGAGTACAAATTTGGGCTCTATTCTTACTGCGGATATGTCAACAACAGTTCTGGAACTTGCACGAATACCACCATGGCAGCCAGGTATCTGCCGTATAAAGCGCTCCTCGCCGACATGTCCCCAAACTACTCTGCATTGACGGTCTTTATCATCAACCAAACATCCTCGTTCGAGAGCGATTCGATAGGAAGCCATACTCGCTCGGCTACCTATCTCATCCTCATTGGAACAATTTGCGCATTCTTGGCACTGGTGATGTGCGCCGATATCTTGTCCCCGTTTACTCGATCCCTTTGCTAATAGCTACTCTCTCAGTGGCGTCTTCAAATACACGCTAGCGTTTTTTGTATCGGCATGCCTAGCTATCCTCGCAACTGTGTTCCTTGTGACAGCGGCCTCGCTATGGACTTCTGCCATCAACACGTCAGAGTCTGTGAATAGCCTTATTCTGAACACGACGAATATCCCTTTAGGGATTGAGGTCTCAAGCGGCACTGGTTTGTCTCTCCTGTGGGCAGCCGTTGGCCTTTTGTTTGCTTCTCTTGTCCCATACCTGATCAGGTCCGGTTTCCCCCCTCCTCCCAACATCTACGTCCAGACTTACACGTCCTTGTTACTTTATAGTTGCTGTACCTTCCGAGGTTAGGCGACCATGCAAAAGCGTATTCCACACATGGAAATGTTATTTTCGTTTCGTTCACCCGATAACGCGGACTTTATTTACGACTATGAGGTGTGTTTGAAACACGCTAACAGCGATTTATCGCATGATCTGAGAGGGGCACTTATGGATATCAAACACATCGATATTAACGTTCTAGACAAGTGTATAAATGTAATGTAGCAATACCAGCCACGCCAGTCATATGGGGCTCTTTGCCCGATCTATCATGTACTGCTGCGGATGAGAAGTTTCGGCGAATGTCCTCGACTTGTCTTGATTGACGCTCGGCTGCCAGATAAGAGGCGGTGTGGCGCGGCGACTGGGGACATACTGAGCATCAAGGACATGAAGGATCGTGCGTTCTGCCCTCGAACTGTAGGGAGGGTGCTTTCTCGACTCACTGCAGCCGCAAGGCTGTCTTCATGTTCCCTCTGCGAACATGTATGAAGGGATGTTTGTGATCCGTTAGCAAGCCCCAAGTTGGCAACGACCCAAATGCAGGGTTCCAAATGTAGAAGGCGCGCAAGGACAGGAATCGACGGGAAAGCGGCTTGAGGGCAGCACACGACAAACCTGGGTGATCATGAATGAATGTCATGGACGTAATGAAGGCAACGTCATGCTGTGTCTAAGGTCGGGTATCGGCGAAACCGAGTACGACAGGTCATGATAGGGGGGTGGGAAATGAGGAAACGAGGGTACGCTCTTGCCGGAAATGGCCGTGCACAGGTTTTCTCGTTTGGTTAGTCACATGGTCACACCGTCACAGGGTGGCTGATTCCGCAGCAGCAACGCCCACCTTTCCGCTCATCATTTCATCTCGCAGTCCACGTCCACGTCGGCTCTTCCTCTTTCATCTCCCTCTCATCCATCTCTTATCCACTCTCCATCCATTCTCCACTCTCCCTTCGCCCCACTCGAAAACGGCCTCAAGTCACAATACATATAACTCACCATGTCCACCGAAGATTCTTTGTGGTCTTTCCTCGGCGAAACGCAGAAAGCAGACCTACCGTTCTTTGCTCCACTCCCTCAAGCCGACGCTCCTCCCCCCGAGTCATTCGACAGCGAGTTCGCGGAATTAGAATTTGAAGGACCCATCCAATTGCCTGTACATCCCGAAGATCCCTTCTCTACTTTCCGTGGCAACACCCCCGTCTTCACCTCACCTTCGGTGTTCACCCACTCCACCGAGTCTGGTTACGACCTCGCCGCTTCCGAATACTCATACGGATACCCTGCGTCGAATTATTCAATGCCATTGGACATCGCTTTTCACAACGTTAGAGTCAGGTCCGAGTATGGCGGCGTTGATACCCTGCATGACTCCTTGTACCAACCCGCATTTAATGACTTGCCTTCTTTCGGAGCACTGCCGCCTACCCCTTCGCCTTCTCCACCCCTCCGTATGGCGAAGGCCCAGTCTGACTACGGACCCCCTCAATCCCGTCAGTCCCATTTCGGAATTGCTCCGGACAACCTCTCTCTTCCTCGCCAACAACCCTCTACGCCCACTCTTCCTGCAGTCCTCCCTGTTCAGGCATCGGACAAGCAGACTCACACGGGGGTCAATAAAGCACACCAATGCCCCAACTGCGGTCGTGGTGAGGAACAATAGTTCGATATTTTTTTTACCTGTCTCAGTCTTTTTACTAGCCTTTGCCCGTGCGTTCAATCTGAAGACACACATGGATACTCACAACCCAGAGAGAGTAAAACAATACGTGTGCCCTCATAGTAGCTGCAAGCGCCCTTTCAGTCGCAAGCACGATCTCCAACGCCATCGTACCGCTATACATCGAGACCAGGCATCGGCCTCGTCAGTATATTCGGATTCATCACGGGTCTCAAAGCCCGCCATTGGTGTGACTGCTGGCAGCAGAGCTTGGTGCGAAAAGTGCGGTAAGGGGTGCATTGGGCGTGAGGCAGGTTGCGACTGCAACGACGTCAAGTAGAAAGTTGATGTTGATCGTTACTGAGTTACATTACGGTAAGTCCTAACACACATTCCATGTGGCTCACCTCAATGACGCCCATCCCCCCTTCCTTTAGCACATGAGTCACCCTCGATCCCCAACCCTTGCAGCCCGTCCTGCCACCTGGAGCTGGTTGCCACTTCTCTGCGTTTTGTCAACGAAGGGATGGCGACCTCGACGTAGGTTGTCCATTGCATCACGTTAACAGAGGGATTAGGTGGTGTGGTGTCCTCCATGCCGAGTCTTGATTGTTTACTAGGACTAACGGATGCAATTAAACCATGTTATTTTGTTAACTTTTCTTGGTTTGGACTTTGTGTTGTAGTACCTTCGCTTCATGCAGTGTGTCTAATTGCCCTAATTTGGTTTCTCCCCTATAGAAATGGAATTTATTCATTTATCGTGCGTGACGCTGAGATGAGATGAGGTCATGAGGAGCCCCAACCAGTCTTTGTATGCGCGTCACCATTTGCATCCTCTACCCCTTTAAAAAAGCTTTAAATGTTGCCCACACCCTGTGATCCTCTTTTCTTCTTTCCACGACCATGGCCTCTGTCCAAGTTACAACCCCCGGTAAAACCGAGTCTGCCAAGACAACAGATATCGGGCGTGACGTAGTTGACCCCGCCCAAGGCAATCTCAACTACTTGACATCCGACCAGGGTGTGAAGATTTCGGACACCGACAACTGGTAATTGACAGAATCACAAGAGCTCCTGGCGTCCCTCATCCGAAATTCATAGGTTGAAAATATCAGACGGCACTCATGTTGGGCCACATCTCCTGGAAGATCAATTGGCGCGTGAGAAGATCATGCACTTCGATCACGAGCGCATCCCAGAGCGCGTTGTTCACGCTCGTGGGACAGGAGCCTACGGCTATTTCAAAGTCCACGACGATCGAGCATCGAAATACACTTACGCCCCCGTTTTGACCGATCCGTCACGTAAGACTCCCGTGTTTGTACGTTTTAGCACGGTGCAAGGCTCTCGTGGTAGTGCTGTACGTTCTCAACTGTCCAACTCGTTCTATGCTGACTTGATGTCTTCTGTCTCAGGACACCGTTCGAGACGTTCGCGGCTTCGCCACCAAATTTTACACGCAGGAGGGAAATTGGGATCTGGTTGGGAATAATATTCCCGTCTTCTTCATCCAAGAATCGATCAAGTTTCCTGACTTTGTTCATGCCGTCAAACCCGAACCTCTTGATGAGGTGCCGCAAGGCCAAACGGCACACAATAATTTTTGGGATTTCGTTGGCCTGCAGCCGGAATGTAAAGTTCCTCTCCTGTTTTTGGATTTTCTCATTTATTCATCGCCCCCTCACAACCAGCCGCTCACATGGTGATGTGGGCTATGTCTGATCGAGGGATCCCGCGCTCCTTCCGGACGATGCAGGGCTTCGGCGTTAACACATTTACTCTCTATACGCTCACGGGAGAGCAGTTCTTTGTGAAATTCCATTGGATTCCTGAACTCGGAGTTCACAGCCTGGTCTGGGATGAAGCTCTCAAAATTTCCGGTCAGGATCCTGGTGGGTATTGACGTTGCTTGTTTCGTTGTTTTGGAAATGCCTCACAATTTGCCAGACTTCCATCGGAAAGACCTATATGAAGCCATAGAAAGCGGGGTGTTTCCCAAGTGGAGGTTCTGTATCCAGGTTATTCCAGCTTCGAAGGAACATGACTTCGATTTTGACATTCTTGACGCGACCAAAATCTGGCCTGAAGAACTCGTTCCTCTCGAAGAAATTGGGGAGTTGGTTCTGGATCGTGCCCCACAAGAATTTTTCCCAGAAGTTGAACAAGTCGCGTTCTGCACTTCCAATGTCGTCCCGGGCATCGGCTTCAGCGATGATCCCCTTCTTCAAGGGCGTAATTTTTCCTACCTTGACACCCAGCTTTCCCGTCTGGGCGTGAACTGGCAAGAGGTATGTTCATCAGGATATGCCTGTAGTTGCTCGGGCTCTCAACCAGCAGTAGCTTCCCGTCAATCGACCAGTTTGCCCAGTTCTCAATCATCAGCGTGACGGGAAGATGAGACATCGTATCACTGCAGGCACTGTGAATTATTGGCCCAATCGGAAGGAGGTCTTCCCACCAGTGCCGCCTAAAGGAGGTGGATACTATACGTGAGTTGTCGCCAACACCTAGGCTCTGGGTTAACTTCGTTGTAGTCATCCTTCCAAGGTTGAGGGTATAAAGGAACGAATCCGTGGGAAGAAATTCCAGGAGCACTATAACCAACCGCAGCTCTTCTTCAATTCTTTGACACCCTACGAGAAGAAACATGTCATCGACGCCATCTCGTTTGAACTCGATCACTGTGACGACCCAATTGTATACGAAACGTACACGAAGGTTCTCAATTGCATCGACTTTGAGATGGCCAAAAAAGTCGCGTCGAACGTCGGCAGTACCGTTCCTGACAAGCCCGGAAGGGATAATCATGGGAAAACCAGTAAACCACTCTCGCAAGTGTACTACACCCCCAAGAATCCCACCGTTGCCGCACGGCGCATTGCCGTCCTCGTTGCGGACGGTTTCAATCTCGACGAGGTGAAGGCTGTGTGTAGTGCCCTCTCGAGCGCGAACGCCAAGACCTTCATAATTGGCCCACACCGTGGTGAAATCCGTGCCTCAGGTGACGGCCATATCAAAGCCGACCATCACTTCGAAGGACAGCGCTCAACGCTTTTTGATGCTCTGTATATCCCCTCCGGTCACCATATCAATCAGCTGGCCAAAAATGGAAGAGCTGTTCAATATGTTAGGGAGGCTTTCGGCCACTGCAAAGCGATCGGCGCGACAGGTGTTGCCATCGGATTTTTGCGGGACACGGTCGACCTTCCTGGAGTCAAGTTTCAGGATGAAGACAGCTCACACGTCAAGACTTCCTACGGGGTTGTCACCACTGGTAAACTTGACGTCAAATCCGCATCAACTGGTCTTCTGCGAATTGAGCATGACTCTAAGGACTTTATGGCTGAGTTCGCATACGTGATAAGTCGCCACCGCTGCTATGAGAGGGAAATGGACGGGTTGACTTCTCGGGTCGCCTTCTGAATGGCAGTCAGTCAAGGATGATAAGGTAAAAACAGACTATGGTAAATGGGGACTGAAGATGATGTACAAAACAGATTGTGTTTTATGAATCGTCTGTAAATGTACTTAGTAGTGTATTACAGTATGGTCGAATTGTAACAACGGACTTCGAATGGTAAATTAGGTGGGACCGACGCACGGCGACTGACGGGCCGTTCGCCAAGCCAACACGATCATGGACTTGACTGACTTGCACCCCCAAGATGACTATTCCCATCGATTTTTCATTTGGCACGAATGGATACAAGTCAGTCGCACGGAAGTCTCCTTGTGCTTGACCTTTTCCCTACTGAGGACCTCAGGCGAATGGGCCCCTGACGGCAGAGAATGTGTTTGACTACTTTGCGAGTTCCATGTTCTACGATAAACAGAGCAACAACCAAGTACTACGAATGCAGACGATGCATATCGGCATGCCTATAAGTAACGAAGCAGAGGAACTCAAGTGAGTGATGTATCGTCGCTTTGAGATCGATCCATTGTAATTATTTCAGACGTTTCGTTGGCGTCGAGTTTGCCGTCGTGCATGCTGAACCGCCCTCTCTCTTCATCATTCACAAGCGAGAGCGTTTGTCCCCCGAGGAAAGTAAGCCGCAATTACAAGGATCTGCTTTCCCAACAAGTCTGACTTCTTACATTTTTTCCCTTCCTTAGCTCGCCCCTTGCAGGCGTACTTCATCATCAACAACAGGATATACCAGTCTCCCGACATGTATACCGTTTTGTCCAACAGATTGGCAAGGATCCCGTTTTTTTTTTTTGCTTCGATTCGATTTTTTGGCCTCTTTAACGCTAACGACTGGTCGCTCGGCTAGCTAACGTCTCTTTATTCCTTGGAATCGTCGCTGGAGATTCTGCGCAAGTACAAGCCCGATTACACGCCGAGGACTGGGTTTGCGTGGCCTATCACGGAGACGATGGAAAGGGCTGGCGGTGGCGCGGGCGGCGAGGCGAACAAGAAGCAGCCTGGGGCTGATGACTCCCAGGCTACTAGCGCTGCCGGCACATCCGGCGAGCCCCTCCCAGACGCGGACCCCGACCTGATCAAAAAATTGGAGAAGGAAAGGGCCCTGACGCATCCGAAGAAGCAACAGAATACGGCGCTCCTCTTCAACGCCATGCGGACCACGGCGGCTCACCCGTTTCAGACGTTTCATGAGAGGGAGGCCGCGGCTGCCACCACAACCACCACGGCAGCGGCAGAACTGCAGCACCAGCTTGGAACATCCTCTGAAGGAGTGGCATCGGAAGGGCAGAGGAGTTCCGCGACACCGGCGCCTGCTCTGGTCCCTACGCAGTCCGCCGGGTCTCAGTCGTCGTACGGCCTATCCGCGTCACAAGACTCGTCTAGAGGTGGGGTTGGCGCGGTCAAAAGGAGGAAGAAGCGTATGTATTTTCCGTTGACCCTCATGCCGCTACTGCATGACTGAACCGCTTGGTAGGAGCTTCAGTTGTCATGCCAGCACCAACTTGACCCTCGTACACGCCGCATACCAACAAGACATTTTGATTGGGTTCGGTGTTTTATCACGAATCGAATGGGATGAATTCTTTCTGTGTATCATATTTTCGGCGTGGACATCTCTCGTTACGTAGTGCTGGGTAAAGTACAGTAAAATGTCAGTCATCGTGCACCCACGCCCGTGAGTTTGGTGGTCAGCCATCCCAGAGGCGTTTGCAAGCCAGTGCTCCTTGGTCCTACGCCTCCAACACCAATCGCGAGAGGGTTAGCTGCAGCAAAGGATTGCTTCCGCGCGGCTGCGGTTTGGTGAACTAGTTTTTGCGGTTGGATGAGCGATCTCGCAATTAAGCTATTGGGTAATACCAAGACCAGCAAGCCGCAAGCCGTGTATAAAATGACGACCGGCGAAAGAGCAGAGCAAGAACGGCGTCACCCAACTCAAAGAGGACTTACATGAGCTATCGATCTCGTCGAGGTTCGTTTCTAGCACGATTCCGCCTTGAATGATTTCTGCCAAGATGTGGTGGACCTGCGAGCACGGTTTATTAACCCAATCAGAAAAGAGAACGAAAAAAAAAAGTCCCGCGCAACGGCACGCGTCGCACCTCGTCAAAATGGAATACGAGGTCGAGCTCGCAAACATTCTCAAATGCACGATCGAGCGCCTCCACGAAGACCTATAATCCGAACGTGTAAAAGTCACCTCCAAAGGGGCGGCGTATTCCTGCTTCTCATGATAAGAATGCTTTAGTTCGTACCTGTATAAGGTCCAACACGCCTAGTTCGCTCTCCGATAGGTCCACCACGAAGACAAAGTGGAGAGTTGCGTAGCTGCGGTACACGACACGTAGCTTCTCATCGACGTCCTTCCGACCGAGCAACTCGTCCAGTTCGGGTGCTTCAAGAAAGTTGCATGAGCCAGGGGGCCGTGTGCTTATTAGTGAATATATTTTGGAGACGGTAGCTTGCGCGGACTGGTGGATGGGCGTGTAGAACTTCGTAAGACGAGGAACGCCACTTGTGTTGACTGAGGAGCTCTCAACAAGGGAACAAGCTCAGAAGGATAACTCAACGCACAGATGATAACAGAATGGATCATGTTGGATGGACCTCTACAAGCTGTCGCGCTCGTGCTCACACTGGTCACTGCTTCGAGCACTACCGTGGGGTTAGGGTCGATGTCATTTACATTTACAGTGTTTACGGGTACGGGTGACAGGTGTACATGTACTTTTACGGAATCACGAATCATCTCTGGGCAGACCCCAACCAGGTTGTAGTCTCCCAGCTAGGTTGCTGACTGGTCCAGATAACCCAGCTTGGCTCTTGAAACTCTCCAAAAAGTTTTTGATCATATTATAGTCGATGTTACCTTCAGCATCCAGGTCCTCCTCGTCGTCTTTGTCATCCTGCTCCAGCGCAGCTTTGAGTTCTGCGTCCATCGCTGTTTCTATATCCGCGTCTTCCTCCACACCTTGTGCGCGTGCCTTCCCTTTCCCTTTATCACCTAGAGAAGTATCCCTTGGACTAGTCGACAGATTTTGTGATCGTAACCTGACAAGCTCTTCGTCCATGGCCCGCATGACAGCTTCGAACGAGTCCAGATTCGGATTTGCCCTTCGAGGTTCCGTATCCGTATCGCGCGGTGCTGATTCAGGTGTAGTCGAAGTTCCCGATTTACGAATAGGACCATTTGTTAGAGGGCTGCTTTCATCCGTGACATACGAAGGGACAAATGCTGCGGAAGTGTGAATGACAAGTAATATGTTAGCCACAGAGACTTGCCTCCTTTGTCCCTGCGTTCCTGCAGGATTTGCTGCCATTGTTCGTCGGATATTCCGAGCGTCTGTCTTGAAAATTCCAAAAACTCTTCTTCCTCTTCAGCCATATCCACCTCGATTTCACCCACCAATTGAGGTTTTTCTTCCTCTTCCTCCTCATCGGCAAGTTCATCTTCCTCAGTGTCGTCATCTGAATCTACTCCCTCATAACTATCGCGAGCAAGTATGGGCGGTCGTACAGGTCTAGACCCGGTGGCAGGTGTGCTTTCCTTTGTTGACTCGACAGCCTCGATTTCTGTGAAGTCGCTCGTGGGCTTCGGAGGAGCTACACGTTGCGAGCGATCGTAAAACGATGTAGGCATGCAACCATATTCAGATGGGTCGATTCCGGGCACCAGATTCTCCAAGGCATGCTGGCGGGCGGAGCTTGCAGATTCCTCATTATCATCAGAATCAGGTTCGGAATCAGAAAACTTCTCATCGCTAAAATCACCCCCATCTTCATCTGAGGGTTGTTCACTGAGAAGTATGTTGATTCCTGTCAGCCATGATATGAAAAGATGCGAAGGCTCACTCTTCAAACATCGCCCCTTCGACGTCCCCTTTCCCAGAGACAAAGGCATCGACCTTATGCGCCAAGTCTCGAAGTTTGGTGACTTGGGCTTTACTTAGGTCGTCCTCCCCGTCTTCTGATCGCGGGGAGTGATCTATATCCATCCCATGGCCGGTGTTTGGGACGGCATTGAGACGCATTTTTTCCTGCAAGACGCTGTCGAAATCCTCTGCGCTCACAGTGAGCCAATCATCAGCATCCTCAACATCCTGTGATGGCCCGATGTCGTCTGCCTTGGCAATCGCAGCGTTCACATGGGAAGTAAACGAAGGGCGGGAGGCGTCACTTCAGGCAAAGTTTTTAGCGAACATATAAAGTAACGCATGGATATATGACTTACTCTTCCCGCCGACTCTGAAGAAAAACTTCTAACGCCTCGTTTTCGAGTTTATTCCAAAGTTGTGATCCTTCAATTTCATCTCGGAAATAACCAGCCCCTTGAATACTCTTGATATACTTGACATATTCTGGATCACGCCGTAAAGCATCCTTGCGCGCTTGAATCTGTTGATAAATCGTCCAGACCTTATGGGATATTCGAACCTATCGTTCACTCACAGCAGCATCCATGTCAGTAAGGCTAGTATTGGAGTTGCGACCCCGTGCCCCGCTTTCCTGATAGAGCATCTCAAAACCGCAGGACTGCATCATGATTGAGCCGAAGCGGGAAGAATCCTGGAGGCACAGCACTCACGATCTTCAAACCCAGATCCTTCCATTTCCAATGTGAACTCCCTTCCATTTCTTGCCAGCGGCCGAATACTTTGGGTGGGTAAAACTTTTGGCCGACTAATTGAGCGTACGCCGTCCGTGTCAACCGAACGGTCCGCAGAATATCCGGTTGTGGAGGAAAGCGAGCCATCTTGTGCGCTGCCTAAAGTGATGGGTAAGGACACATCAGACGGTGTAAGAGGCCAATCTTCACACGTAATTGAAGTGCATCTCGCGTGTAGAACGCTTCCGCTGCTCTTTGAACTAGTGTGGGATTGATAGAGAGGGCCTTGGCAACGTCAACGGGCAGATATGCCTTAGCCTTGTGAACATGGTGTGATAGACTGCTCGGATACCTTTCAGAGGAAATATGAGTGTTACGTCAAGATAAGAACGGGTCGAGGTCTGACCTTGCAATCCTCTCCCACACCGTCTGTTCTACGCCTTCGGGGGCTTGTGTGTCAGCTAATGGGTCTCGCACAAGGTTTAATGCATCAGAGACGTTCAGGAACTCCTCTGTCATGGACATATCTTCGTCGTCATCTGCAGGAACATCGACGACGCGTCTTCTGCTAGAAGGCGCGGACACGTGTGAGAGAGGAATAAGGTGAAGGTGTGTCTTGTAGATCCAGACCTACATGAATGAATGTTAAACCGCCTGGGATGCTAGGAGCTCGAAGAGATTGCGCACCCTGTTTTCAACGACTGAGGGAGTAACCCATGAGGGCAAAGAGTCTGCACCCTCAATCAGCAGAAACTCCCCATCGGAGTCGCGAACGCTACAAAATGACATATTAGAAGGCCCCCGTTGAATGACGTTGAGGTTCAGTTACCTGATTGCAATGTCCCACTTTTCGCTAAGTCCACGGAGCAGCCATACGAGACACCATTCATCGTCTATGGAATCTCCTACCCTCATTCTACCTTCCAGGAACCACCCAGACCGGTCGCTGTCCTGGACGACTTTGACTTGGAAAGCGTCACGATGCCATAAGAAGTCGGTTAGGAGGGATTCCACAAAATTTTGGACGGCTAAGGCCAGGGATGTCACGGATGTTCTGTCTGAAACTGATTCTGGGGGATACAACGCATAATGGACTGTGTCTTCTGCTATAGAAGGGGGACGATTAAATATGGCCTGCATGACGAGACGAGCGTAGATGCATACAGCGTCATATTCCCACGCCCTTAGATCATCCGTTGCTGGATGCGGAGGATCGCGTTAGCCTACTGTCCTCCAGTGTTGCATTGGCAATGGCGACTAGTAACCTATCCAAGGACCGAAATCTACTAGCAGCCATTGGAGATGAAGTACGTCAACCATTTCCGAAGCTTGTGCTGTCGCGGACGCCTCTGTATTGTATAGGACACGATCACTGGACTTCTGCTAGCCGGGATTGGCCAAGTCACCCAAGACCAGAAGAACTTCTTTGTTGTTGAGCCTAGTACGCTATCGCTATCTTCTCAGAAACGTAGAGACAGGGCACATATTCGTTTCCCCAGAGACGGAAGTTCACACTATCGAGGCTACATTCACTGAGTACACACAACGTGAAGACATCGCGATCCTCCTCATCAATCAACATGTACGTGCGTTTCCTGTTGCACCCGTCGCAACTTACACTCCCCCAATACAGATTGCAGAGAGAATTCGACCCGCTGTTGACCGATATCATCAAGCTTTTCCAGCTTTGCTCGAAATTCCATCAAAGGATCACCCCTATGGTATGTAACAGGCTCTTTCTTGGTACAATACACGACAGATAGATGTCGCTTAGATCCCTCCAAGGATTCGGTGCTTAAACGAGTACAGAAACTGTTTGGTGAATAAAACACACGGGACAGTAGCCGCAACAGCCACTTGTGTTATTCTTGTTCTTGCACTTACATATGACCCATCGATCCCGAAGTACTTCGGTCATGGGTGATTCGAGTCGAATGAACAGCAACGTTTATAATAGAGGTACCACAGCTAATACATGTAGAAATGACAACGATTGTTAGTGCGCGTCCCATCTCACGACGGATTCGTTCTCTCTAACACCGTCTGTGCGCTCAACAAATACCCGCAAGGGGTTTCGACTTTGCGAGCCTGTGAAAGGTGATGAGTATGCGCATCCACATCCTCTTGTTAATGGAACTTACTTGGGATATCAATGAGAATATACCGAAAGACAAAGTATCCGTTGGCGTCCTGAAATGTTTAAGTATGGGATCCCTGAAAAGTTCTGCAGACACTTACCCGCACGAGATCCGCATGGACCTCCCCATCCTGCCACGCTCTGCCATGCCCAGCGTCCAAAGTTCCTTCGTATGATCCTTTTCGGCTCCCGCCTCTCAAAGACCCAAAAAGACCGGTAAAGTTTTCCCAGAAAGTTTTTTCATCACTTGCTGGTGCTTCTTGCTTCCGAGGTACTGGCAAGGAGGTCTGTGAGGCCCTTGATGTTGAAGACGCCGGGTCTCCGGACAGGTATTTGAAGAGATCTTTCGCATAATCAATTGTCTCCCGAGTTTGTAGCATTATCCAGTCCCTTGCTTCCTGCCAAGAAACCTCTGAGAGATCCGTCGTAGTGTTTTTTAACCAATCCGACGCGGACTCGAAATAGGAAACGTCTTGGTCTGGCGAGTGGGAGTTGGCTTGAACGTAGAAATTGAGCAGCATATGCTCACGGCCGCTTGAATCGAGCACGATCTGCGAGGAAACATGTCGATTTCGGTGTCGTGGGCGGAGAACCGAGGGTGGATTGTTATGGAAGACCAATAGTCCTGGTAGATATTTTGCAACCTGCACGTGTTCTCTTCAAGATGTAAATGAGGCGAACTGTGGGGTAACACACCCGTGATGATGCTTTAATACGCTCGCATGCCTCATTATAGAGCACGGTAGGAGAGTTCCTTGAGAAGAGCTCAGACGTCAAGGCGTAGACGAGGACAGTCGTCAGGCCGGCACCAAACAAAATAACTGTTAGGTTCGTTGTACGAGCTGTCACGCGGATGGCTAAAATGACATTGGAAAATTCCTGTGACACGCGGACGAAATTGAGGGACTGACCTTTGCCTTTGGGGCTAAGTTCAGACCACTTCCTCGTAGTCCCTTCACCGAATGCCGGCTGAGAAAGACCAAGTTGAAAAGGTCCAACAGAGTCTTCCCTCCTAGCTCCTCTTTGCCTCTGGTCGAGAGCTTGGGAGAGAAGAGATGATGAGCTTACGCCAGGTTGTGCATATGTGGGGGGATCACGATGGGTTGCAAAGTGTCTGGAGCACTTGACCGCAAGAAACGGACGGCCTTTGTGCGCACAGGTTGGCAGGGATAGCGACTCCCTGAAAAGAATGCGTGAAACACAAAAGGCCATTCAGGTGAGAAACTCTTAAGCCTTCAAGCTTCAGGTTCAACGTTTGGCGCCATTTGGCGCTTCAACAGGCAGGCGCTTATATCGCCAAGACGGCCCGGAGGTAAACCGGCGAGATTGTATGTACATTAACAGTGTGTGAAGTATGATCTAGTTCGACCCTCTAATCTACTATGGTACTTGTAAGATGACGAATATATCATGAGCATTCATGCAACAGTTCCTCTACGGAGGCTCTTGTAAAGTCCAATGATTACATCGTTTGCGGTAAGTGTTATGATACTTTCAGATGTGTTAACGATCGCGAACACGCATAACAAGGGAGACTCACGTATGAGGTGCAATTCGCAGGAAGTGGGCAGTTGAACCTGCAATACAACCTCGGTTGATTTTTGACGAGCCTTAAAAAAGTACGGGGATCATTACCTTTATATAGGGCAAAGAAACCTTCGGTCGTGATAGTTTTCCATAGGCAGTCAATGGGATTCTTATAACGAGTGCCAACAATCTTCCCGTTAGGGAGCTTCATCGTCGGTTGATTATACATTCTCGTCAAAGTCTGCTGTGGATCAGCTTCGCAATAGATTTATGAGGTCATGACTGACAGTATCAGCTGGTTGCATCACAGCTAGCTAGCTTTGTTGTTAACGGTCATTAGACATGGTAAGGCACCACTCACAACGCATACACCTGAAACGGAGCTACTCGCGAGAAATGTCCATATACTGTCAGCCGGGAGAATGTTCCTCGATACCAACTGGCTTTTGGTCCAATTATAGGTGGGCAATTGTACCTTAAACAATTTGTCAGTTATAAACCCGGGAACAGTATTGATATATCCCGACAGAAGAACCCATTGACGTTCTGAGCATCGCAGCATCCACTCCTCTTACTAGACCACGAAAGCGCTCTTGTTGATATATAGTCTTGAAAGCATGCCATGAGCTCTTGTAGTGATGTTGCGTCCCCACGGGTAATGCGGGCGAATATGCCTGGAGACTCATACGCCAGATGGTAAGATATAAACACGTAGCAGAAACAAGCCCGCGCACCTGCATCCGTGCTTTTATCAAGAACAAGGGATTTCCAAGAATAGCTTAAGGCAAAGAAATCAATCTCGGCATATGATGTGGTGTGTTGAAGAGACGACCTCCCACTACACCACTGGCCGCACCCGCGAAAACAGAAGTCACTGGAGTTTGTTCCGTTGCGCTCAACCCAACAAATCGGTTCGTGGCTTTACGGATCGGTTCGTAGAAACCTGGGATGGGAAGCATAAGGAATAAGGTGGTCCAGAAACCAGGCCGTACGCACCCAGCCGAGACCCATTCAGAAGAATCTACGGCAAATGAGCGTCGTGGAAAGGCTGAGGATCGTGGTACGTACCTGGTACGCATACTACAAATTTCTTATTGAAAATAGGCGAAGCAAAAAGACGAGTAAAACTCACGGCTGGAGGGAGACCTCGCTGCATTCCTCTTATACCCTCGTTTCTCCAAGTCTTAGAGAAGCAATCAAACACATTTTTGTAAATCTTTTCTCCCCCACCCTTCACAAGTTCACCTTGCAGTTGCATCCTTGTTTTTGCCACCTCGGCAGGATTTGAGAAAGTAACCTAAATAGCCGGTCAGGAAGATGACGATGCAAGGTAACCGAACTGACGGCAACACATGCTGCGACGCCGCCGAGAAGGAAGCCTTCCGTGGTAGAGAGATGGCGGGGGGTTGTTGGATGAGAGGGTTTAGAGGTGGTGGCCATAGTGA
>Ga0307510_10001139_pt1 | contig 28541 bp, 19 predicted proteins | sample 12_EM_MG_FD_207224 | JGI IMG/M metagenome (GOLD analysis project Ga0307510, IMG submission 207224) | Populus trichocarpa ectomycorrhiza microbial communities from riparian zone in the Pacific Northwest, United States - 12_EM | ecosystem: Host-associated > Plants > Roots > Unclassified | place... | reverse complement strand
CCACAACGACAGAGTCAGCTTGATCAACAGTGGACGGAGATTCTGGATCTGAACTCAGAACCTGAGTGATGGAAATAAATAATATAAGCACCTCTTCACAAGGGCAGCTGAGTGAAGGAGAAAATAAGGATTAAACCTGGGGGGGGGGGGGAATCACGATATATGCCATTTAGTTTTAAGATGGTGAATCAAACAAAATCATCAGCAATGCACTTCTGCCCTGCAGTTCTTCAACTACCTACCTTTCGCTTTGCAGCATGAAACCAAGCATCTGCACACAAGGCGTACATGTCTGCTCCAGTGAAGTTTGGGGGGCATTTCCTAGCTATCGAGTCAAGAGAGACATCTTGGTGCAATGTAAACTTACGGGTAAGTGCTTCAAGGACCCTGGAAAGAAAAGAAATCGGTAAAGCCCAAGAATGAGTGCATCACATCAATTGCAAATTCTCAAAATTGGAAGATCACTAACCGCTCCCTATAAGATGCATCAGAGTTAACTCCAACATATAGCAGCTTATCAAATCGGCCAGGCCGAAGAAGTGCTGGGTCAATAAGATCTGGTCGGTTGCTTGCCCCTATGATAAATAGGTCCTTAAACAATCACAAAGAAACATGGAATTTTATCTTTTAAACTAAAGGAAACAAGCAAACAATAAATAAATAAAATCCTGATTAAGGTAAAAAGACCACGAGTTCAATACCTGTGTAGAATCATTTAGGCCATCAATCTCTGCAAGCATCTAAAGAGGAAGAAATTTTACAACGTTAAGTAGCCATAAAAAAATCATTGAAAACAATCTTCCTAAACCAGAAAAACATCTTCACCTGAGAAACCACTCTGTCCATAACACCCCCAGAATCTCCTGAGGCACCCCGAGCAGGAGCGAGAGAATCAAGTTCATCAAAGAATATAACACATGGGCGTGCTGATCTGGCCTGCAAAGAATGTGCCATGAACAAATTGCACATAGAAGCAAAATCACAACCAAATTGAAAGTCGTACAGAGAATAAATATAAAACTAATACTCTGATGGGGGTATTGGTTCAAAGAGGAAATATATTCTTACCTTCTGGAAAATGTCTCGGACATTTTTCTCTGACTCACCTATGTACATGTTGATCAGTTCAGGCCCTTTCACGCTTAGAAAATTTAAGGAACACTCTGTTGCAACAGCTTTTGCCAATAAAGTCTGAACTTCAAAATAAAGATAACGGGAAAGAAATTATGAAGCAATCTCTTCTTTTCAGATAATAACAATATTGCAATTTATGATGTCGGAACTCACTTTCCCTGTTCCAGGAGGACCATATAGAAGAACTCCAGACCGCTTACGCAACCCAGATGAAAACAACTCTTTATGCAAGAGAGGTAACTGCATATACAGCATAGATAAACAATAAGATAAAGATACAAAAGAAAGCACACACTACTAGTTGGAGCTCCAGTTATAAAATTATTTAAGACAGTTAAGCAATTTACAACCATTGGCAGCTGAATAAAAAACCAAGTGGCGGACAATATAATTTGCAAACCATAATGCATTCCCCAAGTTTACAATTTGAAAGAAAGGCCTAAGAAATCTTAATAGCTGACTTCCTTAATGTCATCAATATGTTTGTTCATTCTTCAAACTTCTTAACCCTTTCCCACTACATACTCAGTGAAGATATAGCTAACTTCCTTTCAAACCTATAAATTTAAGAAACATGACAGAACCTGGGGTAGAATCTCTAGTTCTCCGAGGATTAAAGGGTGATGGTGGTGACATGGATGGGAGGACCATTTTTCAATGTGTATCTCAGCCATCGAGCTAAAGAAACGTAGATACATCCTAACCATTATCATCAATTTGCCAAATGTACTACAAAGCAAAATAATTCAGATCTTAAACCTGGTCTGACGACATTGTTTATGTTGTAGATAAAGTGGCCTACTTCTAATATAAGGTTGAAATTGTAGACCATGCTAAATTGGCATGGGTAGAAAATTGAACAATATGACAGTTAAACATGTTATAAAAAATATGCTTGAATCATCTGGTGCACGGCTTAAACTTTAGAAGAAAGATGGGAGGTTGAGTTAATAAAGGAATGTTTCAATCTATGTGCTTTTAGAAGCCAATAATTGAAAGAATCTTGAGCACAAAGCAATCGTGGAGGCCATACAGATAAGTAAGAGGTTCACCTGCACAGTATCTAGAATTGATTTCTTCACATCTTCAAGCCCACCGACATCTTCCCATTTCACATTAGGAACCTGTGACAAATAATCAATAGTCAAACATCCTTCCCATATAAAACAAAATCACCCTAAAAAATGAAAATATGACATTCATTCCAAAGTTTGAAACCTCTAACATTATGTTTGGGAACAAAATAAGCTAGAACTGGAAATAAGAGGAAAGAAAGTTAATGAGAATGTGATTTTCTCCTTTGATATTTGGATGGAAGCGATTTGAAAGGAATGAAAATCAAGAGAAAGTTTACAAATCTACAATCCTATCTTTCAATTTTTTTGAAAAGAGAAGCTTAAGAGCAAATGGGTAATTTCACTCATTTTCCTCTCATTCTCTCCATTTGGTTTGGAGAGATGATTTTTAGTGGGCACAAGGGAAAATTTTCCCTCCAATTTCTTTCCTCAAATTTCTCTCCGTTTCCAAAACAAGGCAAAGTAACTTTCCATTCTTATTTTTCTATAACCCTCATCCCTCCCTCCTAAACACCATGTAAGAAAACCTCTTTGTTTGATAAAATTGATGATGTAACATCAAGGTTTCAGTCACAATTGTTGAGGTAATTTACCTTTGGAGTACCCAGTGCTGTGGCATTCCTCTTCTTAGACCGATCCAAAGCTTTAGCTAAATATTCTTTTTCCACAGCCTGAGGCATATAATTGGATGATTCATTCTTCTGCAGTGATTGGCCTCCTAGAGAACTGTTCAAGTCTTTGGGCTCATCTTTGTCGACTTGAACATTTACCTTGGAGACTAAGCTTGCGCCAGCATCAGCAATGAGAGCATGCAAATCTCTAGGCATGAAGCCAGATGTCTGTCCAACCATGTCCTTTATTGCATCTTCTATCCCAGTCTGCAAGAAGCAACCATCTAAATCCATCAAAATCAACACACACAACAGAAAGAAGTATCAATATCAACACGTATTAATCCTTAATGGCCTTAACCAGTGAAAAACAAGTGAATACTTTAGCTCAGAGAAACTTAAATGGACAGTAAAACAGTCCATAATATTTTTTTATGACAAATAAATAAATGTGTAATGAAAAGCATACTAGAAATGGAAGCTTTCAGGTAATCTCAAAATTCCCACAAACACACCGTCAAGCCACAATGTATTGGTGCCATGTACAGACAAGAGACTGACTTTGATGAGTATGCTTAGGATTAGTGAGGGGAACAATGGTTTCTATCATTTACTTGCAACAATTATCTACCAGAAAATATGGAGAAATCACAGAAAATTTATATTTTCCACATACATTAGAGAGGAGATTAGAACCACTTTGCAGTGACTGGGACAACATTTCAGCCCTATGTTCTTCTGTCAAGGGGCCCATACTTATCTCATGGCTGAAGCAACGCCTAACAGTTGGTGGCAGACCCTCAGAACTTTCAGCAGCGGCAACTAACAGAACCTGATGCCTAATTTTTCCAGTATCCTTGACAAGCTGCATCAGAAAGGCACAAGAATAAACATCCTTGACAACCATAATGAAGTACAGGTTTTAATTTCTGACTTGAAATTACTTTAGAATCTTAAATTATGAAACTGATCATTCGAGTGGTCCATAGAGTACTTTAGTCACATACACTTTGCGTGTCCCAATTATTGTTCTATTAAACTGGCTGGGTCACCATAGATGATTTGTTTATAGCCAGTCAAATCAAACAACAAGAACAAAGCTACACCAAAAAGTTGCAACTTACAAAATAATCATTTGATTTTTCTCCAGAATAATTGTCTTCATCTTCAGAGACTGGTTCAGTAAACTCCCTAATAACTGATGCAACTTCAGAAGAGAGGCCAACTTGATCATTTGGTGAACCCTCATGTGACATCAAATTTCGAAAGAAATCAAAATGGCGGAGAAGAAGAATTGTAGGTGAGTATCTGTCACAGGCAGAACAATGTTGAAGAGCATGCTAGATAAAGAGATGTCACCACTGAACTTAGATAAGTAAAAAATGACAACAAAACTGTTGATGCAATCTCATAGATTCTGGTGAAAAGCCTCCAGTTTAATGGTTCAGTAACACTTCAGTTAAATGGGTGATTAGGATGTCTGGTATTGGAAAATGTGGAATTTGGAACTACCATGGAGTAAAACCAAAACATCACCTATTCAGAATTATTTTAATGAGGGATACCAGGTAAAGGACAGAAAAATGGAGTTTAAAATCTATCACTAAAAGGTACCACAACAATGAAGCAGGACTCAAGTATGTCATTGTTCATTAGTTGCAGGACAATACACATTAACCCAACAGAGAATTGCTTCACCTTTGAGCTGTGTGGAAAGCTTGAGCTAGTGCAACTGATGTCTTTCTATCAGAAGATGCTGTAAGATTATGACAGCTGAATTCCACAACATGGATGCCCAAGCGACGAGCAACATGTCTAACAACAGTCCTCTTCCCACACCCTGCAAAAGTAGCACCGTAAAATCATAACCAAATAGCATGTCTTGGCAATTACTACATGGCAATAAAAGATCTAATCAAGAGGACATAGTTTGATAAAATAGTGAGCAAACTTTGTAATGTAAAGAAAGAATGATGAAGCATGAAACAAACCTGCCAGGCCATATAATAGGACAGCAACTCTGAATTTGGAAGAAAGTGCCGAAGGACACAATGGTGGTGTGAGTATGGAGGCCAAAGTCTTCACTGTGTCCCCTTGCAGAGGTGCAAAACCTTTAGGTCCATCAATCAGAAGATCCGGAGGAACAGAAGAAGGAACAGTCCCTCCAAGCACAAGGGCTGTTTGAGTATGGTTGACTCTAAGAACAGCTTCATCTGATGGCTCCATGGCCACAACCTGAGGATATTTTTCACCTTCAATTACACCCTCGACTCATTCTCCCACAACCAGGCATTCACTGCCACCAATCAATAGATTTATATATATATAAAATAATTACCTTGAAGTAGATGATGTTATCGCTTCTATCTTGTGACCTCTGGCCACAAGGAATACAAACAGTAGAATTGCAATTCCAATCTATACGAACACTAAATATATCACCTCTGGCAAGACATCTGTCAACTTCAAAGTATTTCTGCAATGCCAAATCAATCATCTCCTGACGTTCTTCAGCTTCAATCGATGAAAATCCCTTCAGAGATTCAAGAGTACCACATTCTGGTATCTTAACAAAAGAAACCCTCAAGTGTGATGCATATCTCGGTAATCGAGCCAACGGTTCCAATCCCACACTGATAGCAGAATCCTCACAATTAGCACTAACATCCTCATCACAACATGTTTCACCATCCACTTCAAAAAGCGAAGCCAAACTCTCATCTCCTCGGCGTACAAGTGATTTAAGACACGATACATGCAACCCAAGATTAAAAGCCAAGAGAGGAGAAAGGTAGGCAATTTCGCGGTCTAATAGTAAAGAGGGGTCATCGGGAGGAAAAATACAAGTAGGAAATAAACGCATTGTGGTACAAGAAATTCGTAAATTGGCATTGGATTTCAGCTCATTCTCATTATTTCTGGGAGGATCTAGAGCAACAACCTGAGCAATTCTCTCTATGTTTGCCTCAACATTCTTGATAAGCACCTATTATCATTATCATCATCATATTTTTTGAAAAAAAGAAAAAAAATTCAATTAATCAGAGCGAATTCTTCTTCTTGTTATTATTATTGTTATCAACATCATCACCAAATAAAGTTGTGTATAGTAATTACCAGTGAAGAAGAAGTAACTGAGAGTCTCTTGAGAATGGAAGTGGAAATGGCGAGGAGAGCAGAATCATCGAAAGAAGAAGCTAGTTTGTCCTCGGATAATCGGAGAATTCCTGCCAATAGCTGTAAGCTGGGAGACGGGGAAATGTTGTCTGTTGCGAGTGGGAGTTGGTTTTGTTCACTGCTAGTGCTACTGAGTGGAGAGGAACGCAGGACGGAACCGATGAGGATTTTTGTGGAGGAGAGGATCAGAGGCTTCCTCCTCCTCTCCACCATTTCTAATTAGATAGTAAGACCCTAACAATTTACCAAATTATGATTTTTAGAGAAGAGCTCGAAGGATTGGATTGGATGAGCCTGCAAAGAGAGCAAATCGATGAGTTTGGAATTTCCAGCAGCTGGTCTAGCATCGTTGACGTCATAATCTAACCGTTTCAACGTTAGCAAACTTCTTGGGCCGGGCCGGGCCGGAGTTAACTTGGAAATATCTATACGAAGCCAGACAAGTAATAGCCGGGCTCAGTCATGCGGGCCTATGACCTAATATGGAGACATTTAAGATGCCTCGAAAGGTTTTTTCGTATGAGGTTGCCATCAGTGAGGCTAGTCGGCCATTGCTGGCTTTTGCTCAATGCGCGGGATAAAGCGAGGCGTTCGTGCGGGTGTCCCACGACCATTGCTGATTGCCAAGCTCAAAGTGGCGTGAGACATTTAAGATGCTTCGGAAGGGTTTTTTTCGTACGAGGCTGCCATTAGCAAGGCTAGGCGGCCATTGCTGGCTTTTGCTTAATGCGCGGGGCAAAGGGAGGTGTTCGTGTGGGTGTCCCATCAAAACTTGAATTTGATTTACTGTTAAGTTTAAGTTTTTTGAGTTTGTAGTGTTTGTCAAATTTATGTTATTTTGAGTTTGACTGAATGTCAAGTTTAAATTCTTTGAGTTTGTTGTGTTTACTAGACTCATTTTGTTTTTATAATTATTTCTATTTAAAAAAATCTATAACAAAAAAAATATTGATTCATTAATTGCCCGCCAAGCTTTTAATATATAATCTTGCATTAGGGGCTTAAGAGATTTTTAGAGAGACAATTAACTCGAAAACGCACAATAAATATTGTTTTTTTTGCCCCCCTGGAGTTATAATAAGGTGCCATGTCTTTCATTCTTTTCTTCCCCCTTTCTTTTACTTTTGCTAAACTTTTTTCTTTCCAGTATTCCATGATTTAAGAATTTTTAATTTTTCACAGGAAAAGAACAATTTGACAATAGAGAGGATTTCTTTGGTTAAGTAAACCAGATTTTCTTTCTTTATGTTTACATAAAACCTCTTTCAATCTTTTCTTTCCAATACCATTATGATTTCTAGAAAAGGAAAGAGAAATGTATCTCTTGAAAGTGATTTCAATTTCAGATTCGAAAATGAAATCACTTGTCGAAGATCTCCAATTATAAGGATTGACCCTAGATTTGAGAACGATGATGTTCAAACTTCTTTTGCTGGAAGAAGAGATGAGGACATTCCCTAGGAGGTTTCAAACCCGAGAGGACAATTGAGGTTGCCCAGAACTTATGTAGATGACACACGGAGTTTAGTGACTTGAGACCAACACTAGCCAATGCTAGTCAGCTAAGAGATTATACAGTGGTTGTCCTTGAAGCTAGTGACCGTATTTCTCAGGTCATCAAAAATATGGTGGGGGTAATATTATTATTACTGCCCCTATATGTCTATATGATTTTGAATACTTGTTTCCCTTATAGGGATTTGTAAAGGATGTTCCGAGGTACTACAACTTTAATCCTGCTCAGATTCATCTCAATGGGCGAACCATTCTATCCTCGTTTGATAAGTTATTGAGGATTATTAATAAGGAGCAATGTTATACCTTGATCAACAGGTACAACTCCATATTGGACTATACCCATCCTAAGGTCTTGTAGTGCCATCAAACATCACTATCACCCATTGCTCCCTCTATTTTTTTTTTTTAAGTGAGAGGACTTTCCTCTCAAGGTGTTCTTTATATGCCCATTTCGTCTATTGACGAAGGCCAAAACCTAAGGGATTGAAAGTTTCCCTTTCAGTGCTACTAATCAAGGTATAACATTGCCTCAATACCCTGGCCGTAGGCTCTTCATTCATAATCCTCAATGACTTATCAAACGAGGATAGAATGGTCCCACTAATTGGGATGGATCTGAGTAGGACTGAGGTTGTAGTACCTCAGAACATCATTTATAAATCCCTATAAGGGAAACTAGTATCCAAACTTATATAGACATATGAGGGTAGTGATGATAATATTACCTCCATCATATTTGTTAGTGACCTGAGAAATACGATCCCTAACTTCAGGGATGACCACTGTATAATCTTCTAGCTGGTTAGCATTGGCCAGGGTTACTAGGTCCCAAGTCACTAAACTTCATGTGTCATCCACAGGAGTCTTAGGAAACCTCAGTTGTCCTTTCAGGTTTAAAACCTCATAGGGAACGTCCCCATCCTTTCTTTCAGCAAAAGAAGGTTAAACACCATCCTTCTCAGATTTAAGGCCAATCCTTATGGCCGGAGATAACAGTGTACACGGTTCGGTTTGGTTTAGACTTAAAAAACCAACCGAACCGAGTTACATTGGTTTTGTAAAATATTAACCGGACTGGACCGAAATCAGGTTCAAACCGAACTGGTTCAGTTCGGTTAAATTTAGTTTTTTTGTCATAAAACTGGGAAACCTAATCCCATCATAGATCAAACACTAAGTTTTCCTTGTTTGGAATTTTATATTTCCTGCTATTACAAACTTGAGCCGATAAGCGAGGAACAATACAGTTTAGCTAACCATTAAGAGGATTTTGTAATAGATCCATCTTTGTTACAGTAAAAAACAAAAGCTATAAATTCATCTTCGATCATTAATCCTTGTTTCATGTTGATATGATTTGGATCCCTGGTCAAACCCAGGTACTGGGTCAAAATTTACCTTGCCGTCTTTTCTCTAATGAATGAGTCATTTCCTTCTGCTGCAACTTGCAAGAATAAAGGAGGATCGCGACGACTTGTGCATAAGTAAAGAGAGAAGAGAAGCCAGGAAGATGGAGAGGTGGGTTTGTGTTTGGCTAGAATCTAGATAATATGGGACTTTTGAGATGGAGACAAAAGCAGAGCAATTAAAACTTGAAAGGGAAAGGAAGATTGAGATAAATATTCTCAAGGGTCAGGGCGACGACTTTTTGTGAGGGCAAGGGAGGTTATGTTAGGGGTAGGTTAACTTCAGTATTTAACTATTTATACCCCTCTTAATTTTTATAGCTTTTAGGTTTTTTGGTTGGTCCGGTCCGGTTTTTTGGTTTTAGTTTTAAAACCGAAACCGAACAGGACCTATTAGAATTTATGGTTTTGAAAATCAGTTTAATCAGTTTTTCATTTTAGTTCGGTTTTTTCGGTTAATTTTTCATTGGTTTTTTCGATTTTCTCGGTTGATCGATTTTTTTGAACACCCCTAGCCGGAGATCTTCGACGAGTGATTTCATTTTCAGGTTTAAACCTGAAACCACCTTCAGAAAATACATTTCTCTTCCATTTTCTAGAAGTCATAATGGTAGAGGAAAGAAAAGATTGAAAGAGGTTTTACATAAGCATAAGGAAAGAAGATCTGGTTTACCTAGTCAAAGAAATCCTCTCTGCTGTCAAATCGCTCTCATATTGTGAAAAATTGAAAATTCCTAAATCAGGGAATACTAGAAAAAAAGGTTTAGCAAAATTAAAAGAAGAGGGGAAGATAAGAACGAAAGACATATGACACCTCATTATAACCATAGGAGGTCTAAAAGCCAATAATATTTATTGCGCGTTGTCGGATGGTCTTTCCAAAAAACTTTTTGCTTCCTTTTCCCTAGAAAATCCTTTAGATTAACAACGCCTAAACGCCTCTTTCTAAAGGAAGATAAGATGTGTATTGACCAATTGTCTCCCTAAAAATCTTTTAAGCCTTTAATGCAAGATTACACATTAAAGGCTTGGGGCAACTGATAAGTCAACATTTTTTTTTGTTATAGATTTTTATTAATAAAAACAATCTTAAAAACAAAATGGGTATGACAAACATGTTAGACCTAAAGAACTTAGGCTTGGTAGTCAGTCAAGCCCAAGGTAGCGTGAGTTTGGCAAACACGTCAAATCCAAAGAACTTGAACTTGAACTTGACAGTCAACCAAGCTCAAGGTGACGTGGGTCTCTCAAACATGTCAAACCCAAAGAACTCGGGCTTGGAAGTCAGCCAAGGCCAAGGTGGCGTGGGTTTGGAAATCATGTCAGAGCCAAAGCATTTGGGCTTGGAAGTTAGCCAAGCTCAGGTAGCGTAAGTATGACAAACATATTAGACCCAAAACATTTGGATTCAGAAGTTTTAAAACTATATATTTGATTCTAGATGATCCCCTAAAATAAAAGTATTGAAGACATGATAAACCGTTATCGTTATGTCTCTCCATCTAGAATAATTATGTGAATTATTCAAATTGATTAAATGTTTTCCCTATATTTATAAGTGTAGACAAGGTCTCTTAAGAGATCTACCATACTTACTATCTCATTAATGATATGTAAGAAATAATTGTCTCCCATTAATGTCGTCGAAAGCAAAGAATTTTCTAGTCCTTTTTTCTCTCTAAAAACAACAAGATTTATGAGGTATAAATACCCCCTGAACCATCCAGGTAAGAATTCAGAACTTTTTATCTCTTAAGATAAACTCAAATAAATTTCAAAGCATTAACCAACTTAAAACTCAAGAACAAACATCTTTGTTCCCTGAATTTAAAGTTATTTTAAGTCATTTATTTCTTTTCTTATAAATATATTGACTTTATCATCAGAGGGTCTTTAAGTCACTCCCTTGATTGAGACTATTTTTTTGCAAATACTCAAGCTTTTACCATAAGCCTGGAATTTCTTAGTCTAAAGAGAAGATATCCAAGTATCTGAACATATTGATTAACTACTATCCCAAATGCTAAATAACCTATTATTTATATATTTTGGATATTGGGACATTATTATTGGCATGTTCTGTAGGAAATGAGCAAAAAATCAGTTCATTCATGTTTCTCAAAAGTTCTTTCAATGGCTGAACAACCCTGATACAACAGTTGCTATGCCAACGACATGTCGGTAGCTATGCCTAGGCTACGCTTCACGTGGCTACACCAGTGGTTATACAAAGCTACCACCACAGTTATGCTCCAAGATTACGCCCACAAACTACTTTTACAAAGAATTGTACACATAAAAGGTGTCACCGAGACTTGAGGGCTCTGATGATACATAAAAGGTAGCACTACCCACTATAAGTATTTTCTCTCTTATTCTTGATAGGTCAAGTCTCCCAAACATATTTGTTTGCAAGACTTGGAGAGCTCTGATGATACTTGAAAAAACCACACAAATATTTTATACAATGTATACACCTCCATAAATAACCTAAATTTTTATAAGATATTTATATTAAATATTTTATAACTTAGATATTTATGAGATATTTATATAATAACATATGTTTGGTGATTTTTATGTTCATCTTATCAATCAAATTGGTTTGCATTTTGAATGTTTTTTGGTTTAGGGAGGAGCTATTCCCTGATAACTTTACTACCTTCTAAAAGATGAGAAAGATGTACACTTTACATTTGGAACCTATCGAGGGGATGGGATCGATAAAGCAGGCCAAGGGATGGCTTCTTCGAAATTCTGTCTAAATATTGCGGGGGATACCCCTTCCTCCAATCGCCTGTTTGATGCCATTGCGAGTCAATGTGTTCCTGTGATAATAAGTGATGGCATTGAGCTGCCATTTGAAGATGTCCTAGACTACTCAGAATTCGGTGTATTTTTTCGAGCATCTGATGCTGTTAAAAAGGGGTACCTACTGTATCTTCTTCGTGGAATTAAGAAAGACCAGTGGACCATATTGTGGGAACGATTAAAGGAAATTGCTCCACAATTTGAATATCGGTATCCATCCCAGCCTGGTGATGCTGTGGATATGGTTTGGGAGGCTGTGTTACGCAAAAGATCTTCAGTACAATTTAGACATCACAGGAAGAACAGATATACGAGATCAGAGGCTTTGCTGAAGAGAATTTGACATTAGAAAATGCTACTTCAAAGCTAAAGAAATTTCTTGGCCTTGCATCATAGTAGATACATAAGGTGCTCAGCTGATTGCCAGTTTTGGGATCAGATTTCAGCTTGTTTTTTTCTGAATATCTGTAGGGGCGGTTGTTTTCCTGTCCACAATTCCATATAGGGATCTGTTTAGAGTGCTCAGGTAAGATGGCCTTTGAGCCGAACCACGGTTCCCTCTTCCCTTCGCTTGTGTTGACTAAACAAAAGTATAAAACATCTAAAAAAGACTTCGTTTCCAGTTATAAATTGATTTTTCGAAATTGCATCATATATTACTAAACTGAATACCGAAGAGATGGAACAGCACAAATCAAGAGAAGAATTCATTATGAAACCACCTTCGAGCCAACTACCTGAGCTGTATGGTATTTATAAGAGGAAGAGGAAGAAGAAGAAGAAGGCACTCAGCAACTGTGTTAAATCTCAGATTGAATGGTATTTATAAGAAGCAATCATAAATTAGGAATTTCTGAGCTCCTGACACCAGAAACCTCACAAATTAGGAAACCGCAAGTTTAGAGAATATTAAGTTTCAACGTGTAAAACCTTCCTAGGAAGGCCAAGCTGATAGTAATAAAGTAGTAAATTTTAAGGTTTAAGTAACTTCATTTGCAAATATAGAGTACAAAGGACAAATAGATTTTTAGTAGCTAAAAACATTCTATTTCTCAAAGAACAAGACTAGACTATTAGTGCTCCTGCAAACATAAATAATGTCAGAAACCAAGCAAAGTGAACAGTAAATATAGTGAACAACTGCTCTGATTTAAGACTAAAAACTGTTGGATCTCAGCAATTTCTTCATGTCCAAATCATACTCCCTCAGGATCCACCTTCCCTTCATAGACACTCAATAATTGAGGTACTTCCTCTTCAAATTTGGTCACAAACCTCTCCAGAAAGCGCTTCTCCACAGGAAGCAACACAGTATTCAAGCTGATATCTTTCTTTATCAAACCCTTTGACCACAAAACCTGAATAACCTTACACCTGGGGATAATTCTCTTCTCTAAGCTTAAAAACAAGATAACAGGGCAATGCACAATCTCCTTTGAAGGCCACCCCATCTTGTTCACAAAAAAATCCATTCCTTTCATGATTTTCTTCTCCGATAGCATCATACAATGGGGATGCTTTCTAAATGCTGAAAGAATGTCATCTTTAGTCCAACCCCACCTCTTATAAACCTCAAAACAGCGTTCCCAAATTGACTTATTGCACTTTCCACAAAGGGCATGCACAGCCAGCACAAAAGTTGATTTATTTGGATCAAATCCCATTTTTCTCACTTCCTCTACATTTTCACTAAACTCTTCATGATTTTCCATCATAGCTTCAGGGAAATGTGTAAGCAATAACGAAATGCAAGACTGTGGCACGCCTACTTTTCTCAAAAGCTCAAGATTTGGTATAAGATTCTTTGAAAGATCCTCTAGAAATATCCAAGTGGTACGCTTAAAAGCAGAAACAATCTTTTCATCAGAACGCAAGATGGTTTTGAGAAAGTTATAAGAGGGTACAATTTGGTTTTCCAAGCTTCTAGTCAATAGGGTTGGATCTGAAGAAAGAGTTCTGGCAAGGTGAGGCCTTGACATACCTAAAGAGAGAAAGAAGTCAAGTTTAGGCAAAAGTGTATTCGTAGGATTGGATAAAAGAAGAAATGGGCGCTTTTTAACAAGACTTGAGATCTGGGTTCTGGAGAATCCATGGTTTCTTAAAAGGGCCAAAACGGAGTCTGGTCTTTCAGGGGATTGAAACTGTACCTTTTGGGATGTTAAGATTGCAGATTCCAAGGGCAACCCACATGAATGTACGAGGTAGTTGATTGTGAAAGAGTCTTGTTCTGTTGAAATTTTGCAGCTGATTGGTTTTGGAAGCGGTTGATTTGGAAAAGAGACATGTGGGTTTTTGTTGAATTCTCGTGAGAATGAGAAGTGTCTTTTGGAAGGGGAAAAGGAGAAGATTGATGATGGATTGTCCAATCTTACACAACGGATATTTTGGATGAGCTCCATGTTAGAACTTTTTGGAGGCTAAAGAATGCTTGCGACTCGCTGCTTGTAGTGAATGAGCGTACCGTCGGTTTAAACCCCCGCCACTCGCCAGGGTTTATTCGCCCTTATCGGTATTGGCTTGGCTCTCCACTTTTTGGAGGCTAAAGAATGCTTGTAGTGAATGAGCGTAGCGTCTATTAGCCACAGTTTGATATTGCGGTAAAAATAGAGGTGGGTTAATTTTATTAAAAAAAAATTATATATTTTTATATTAAAAATAATTTTTTAAAAATAAAAAAATATTATTTTGATGTATTTTTTTTAGTGAAAAACATTTTAAAAAGCAACTGCTATTATACTCTCAAACACTCAACCCTCTCCACTCATGATTTTTTCCGGGAATAGTAATAGATATCTACTAGCTCATTGTCCCGCGCGGGTTGTAATAAAATTTCTTCCGAGAGAAAAAAGTGGTTTAGGTATTAGTAATGTGTTTACTAAAAAAAAAAATTTATTCATGAATTAAATGATATTTCAATATGATTCTAAGATAGAAAAACATTTAATTCACCTTGGTTAACCTGGTTTAAACTGCGAAACTTAAAGGGATAATCTTGAAAAAAATAATTGGAAAGCTCAATCCCGAATTAACTTAATTTTAAAAGATAAAATCGATGAAAAACAAAATTTTATTAAAAATCAGAGTGAATTTAGTCAACCAAGCAAACCCGCGACGAAAATTATGCACGTAACTAGATTCAATAATTTTTTTATCCCAAAAATTATTTTTCATTTAATTACACGAGAATAAAGCGCATGATTTTTTTTATGTAAAACAATATTTTTTAAAAATAAAAAAAAAACCATGATATACACGTGGAGGCAAGATAACAGAGGTAGATCATTGACAACAAAAGGTGAAATTGCATTATTATAAATTTAGAGTTAAATAAAAAAACAAATGATTGATAATAAATGATGAAATTATATTTTTTTTAATTGAGGGACAAAAAAAAAACATCAAACAAAAATAAAAGAACAAAATAATATCTTGGATGTCGCGAATCAACCCATCAAACTGCTCTAGATAATAGACTCAATTGGGTTAAATGATTTGTTTTATAATTTTCTTAAGCCAAATATAAAATAGAAAAACAAAATAGAGCCTAGCTGCGTAGGCCTGGGCATTAAAAAAATAGCCTGGGTGTGTGGGCTTTTCAGCCCAACCAGTGCACCCGGACCTATTTTATTTATTTTTTTAATTTTTTAAAGGGGTGCATCATTTTTTTATATATATAAAAAACAATAAACAATGCATCATCTACTTTCTACAGTTTTCTAGAAAATAGGGGTTTAATTTTTTTTCAATTTAAAAATTATTTTTTACCCAAAACTTTTAAAAAAAATACTATAAACACCTTGATAAATGTATTCATGTCTATCAAAATCCAAAAAAAAAACCCTCAAAAAATCAAAATTAATTCAAAGCCAAAATGATTCTTGTGGTTTGATCTCCTTCCTTGGGCAATTAGAAGGGAAAAAAAACCTATTACCTTTATGAAACAATAGACTGAGCAAAAGCAATTAATCTTGGGTACCATTTGAATCATAAGTCAATGCAAGAATTAATTTTTGAAAGAAACAAATTAATATTTGGTACTGATTTGAATCATAATTCAATGCAATAATCAATTTGTGAAAAATCTAATGTGTTCATAACTGGTACAGGAACAGCCATACAGCAGACAAGGGCAGAGGGAAAAAAAGAGAAAAATTAAACAAGCTCAAGAACCAGAAGTCCCATTTACATATCAATTAGCCCTCATAATAATAACACCAAGAGACCATTAAAGGTAGCTGACAATTCCAGGAGAAAATGAATCAGTCAACAATTTAGCAACCTCTTCATCCTCAAAAGACTTCACCTCCATAACAGGACACCTTACATAAACCGATGGACGTGGATGGAAGCAAAAGGTAAATACTTGACAAGAAAATGGGGACGTCTCTTCTACGTGCTTCCTCGCCCCATGGGTACCAATTGACCTACAATTCATTACAAAAAAAAAAAACAATGAATGAGCAAAGAGAAATCAACAAATATTTTCTTTTATATACTTGGAGGGGTTACGGGCGTGTTGAAGGAGATGTGGACAGTGCTCAGCTGCGAGACGATTAGAATGCTTGTGAGTAGACGAAGATGAAGACGTAGTTTCATCATGGCTAACACCTTGTGCATGTGAAAACGACCAGCAAATACAGAGGAACTACGACAGGAGTTCAGGTAATTTGTTGCTCTTCTTAGTGATGATGATAATTTACAAGTAGTAATAAAAGAGTGATGGATTAGAAGAGAACAAGGGTCCAAAGACTCCAAACAGTTCAAGCATAGGAGGAGGGAGAGGATGGAAATGGAGAAAATTTCTTGTTATTAATAAAGAAGTGCAGAGAAGGTTTTTTTTTTTATAAGAAAATTTATTGTTATTAATAAACACTTCCCATAGCTTCTGCTTTTTAAATTTGAATTTTTTTTATCTGAAAAAAAAATCAAATTAATATTTATGGCTTTAATATGCTGATATAAAAAGAAATGAAAAAAATATATTTTAATATATATTTAATTGAAAAACATTTAAAAAAAAAAAAAAACATGCATCACACACCTCAACAAGCATGGCATTGACGGACAACGTAATTTCCTACAATCACCTTTAGCTAAATGGAAAAAATAGGAGGAAAACATTTTTTACAAATCAAATAATGGTCTACGTAACCTGTAAACTAGGCCGAAGTTCACATCCTGGATACAAATAAATTTGCTCCGTACGTAAATAAAAACAACCATGTTTAGAATGTTGATCCTCCACATGCTCAACAGCATTTCTTTTCAAGGGTTTCCACTACTTAACAAATCAAGTTTCACAATCATATTCTGGCAAAAAGCTGCAAATCAGCCAGCTGGTGCACCTACAGACTCTGCAAGTTCTTCCAGGAGCTCCTTCTGCTCCAGAGCAGAACAAGCCTGCAAGAAACAAACATTTCCGAGGCCGTGGATTTAATGTTATATTCTTCTTACATTTGAAAACGTAAACTATTTAATTATTAAACCATATTAAAAAAGGAGCAAAAAAAAAAAAAAAAAAGAATACTGCAAGTTTAAATACCTGAACTGCGTTCTCTATATCGCCAGCAAGAAAAGATGTAAGCTCAAAGTTCACCTTCAACCGGTGGTCAGTGACCCTATTATCCTGATGAAATAATCAAACTTGTCTCAATACCAAACAACATCAATGAAGCCAACTAGACATTGGCAGCTTTCAATTAATCAATCAGGTTCTAGTTAACAGCACCAAGTGACTCTTAAACCTGCAATTCCCTCCTCTTTATTTTACATTACCAATCAATTACAAAGTCTTCTCAATTTTCTTCTCACAAAGCTTTCAAGCATTTATCACATCTTGGCCATTTACAATCCATCATTGATACAATTTTACTTGGCTCTTAATAATCATGAAGAAATCTCGTCTTTCTGAAAAGCACGATTGGTACCACATTAAGCTCAAAGTAGAAAAGCAAAAGCAAAAACAATAAGCATACCTTGTAGTTGTATGTTCGAATCTTTTCTGCACGAGCACCTGTACCAACCTGCATTTTGGAAAATATAACTGAGGACGCTTGCTTTAATGACCTTCATGCATAGATGATTTCATTATGAATAACTAAAAGCTCAGTCATCAGTAGTGTTCTTTCTTCCCATAATAGATACTTTTGCGAGCATATTAAATGACCTGGAAGCAAGATATACCTGCATTTTTCGCTGATTTCTTATTGATTCTTGCTGTTCCCTGACCTTTATCTCATACCTGTCACAAGGTTGATGGATTATTATAAATTTACCAGAAAAGAAGCAACAAATGCAGCTCAGGTGTTAAGTCCATCTCTCAGTCTACCAATAAATAACTATAAGTATAAGAAGTGTACAAGAAAAGTATGAGCATAAATCAAAATGATAGAATCATTCATTTAATGCAGCTATGCTCATAAGTGTAAATCCCTCATGGAAGTTTAATCATTTACCTCCTCCAGGGAAAGGGTTGAAGAAATGAAGCATAGATGAAAATTATACTAAGAAAGTTTAATGTGTGAAACAAAAACAACTTGAACTTGCAGAATAAAGTCATGTTTTGGGTACTTATTACTCACAGTTTTGCTCGCAGAAGTTGGAGAGCGCGATTCCTATTCTGAAGTTGTGTCCTTTCTTCAGTACAAAAGATGCGGATTCCCGTTGGTTTGTGAATAAGATCAACAGCTGTCTCCACCTTGTTGACATTTTGCCCTGTGGGACAATCATGAAAAGGAAGATGTTTACAGAGATATCTCTTTCCTTTTTCTTTCTGGAGAGAGATCGAAAGTCATGGAGAACTAATAGTCTGATGCTGAAATGTTAGCTCAAGCTTTCCTGTTGCGTACCTCCAGCACCTCCAGATCTTGCTGTTGTGAGTTCATATTCTTTTGGATCAATCACCACCTCAACTTCATCAACCTAGTTTACATGAAGCATAAGCACAAAGAATAAGACATGCTGATTATGAAGAGGACATAAATGCTAACATGAAGTTTACAAGCACAGTGACATATTGAACACATAATTAAGCAAAAAATAAACCATGTTCAGAAATTATGGAACCACCTTGATATTTTCCTTACACGTGAAAACTTTGTTAAAACAAATTTCAGGATTTAAGTGAGCAATTTGCAATTCCTCCAAGCTTTGCCACTGTCACATGTACAGAAAAAAAATTGCTCAGGCATGAAGTAATGTACCTCAGGCATGATGGCTACAGTTGCAGTAGAAGTGTGCACACGCCCCTGTGCTTCTGTTTGAGGAACACGTTGAACTCGATGGACACCAGACTCGTATTTCAATTTACTGTAGACACTTTTTCCTTTGACCTCCATCACATAGGTTTTGTATCCGCCTTTCTCAGCCTTAAAAAGGATTATGGCCAGTCAAAATGAAAAAAAAAAAAAAAGGTTTGCATGTTTTTAGCTGATACAGCAGCAACACTATTACCTACCTCAGAACTTGAAATGACAGAGACCTTCCAAGAGTTCTGCTCACTGTATCTCTGATACATACGGACCTTAGCATTGAAAAAGATGTGTAGTATAAGGGCGTGCTCGAATGTTTTAGCAAAACTAAGGGGAAAGAAGATAACAGAGTGCAAGTATATAGATAGAACAGCAATCCCTTAATAATAAAATTGATTCTACAGCAACACCCACATCCACATTATTAGCAGGGTAACCCAAAAATTTTGTTCAGCTATTGTTAGAAAGAAAACAACACCTAAATACTCAATAAACAATATTGTTACTCCATCTAGAAAGACAACAGGCACAATCATTTTATTTCTTCATACTTTTCCAGAAAGTCCTCGCAATCTTTGTCCCATATTTACACCCAAAATTTTTATTCTAGTCTACTTTCCACTAGTTTCTGGTTTAGAAACTTTTACATAACAAATTTGGAAGGTTGAGAGAAGCATGTACCTACAAGATCACCAGCCCATAGTCCAGCCTCGTCACCACCAGTACCTGCCCTAACTGCACATGAAGAAAACAAGTAGATCTATAAAGTGAGTGAAACGAAGATAATTCAGAGGATATGCACCAGAAATTGAGCACAAGGAACTGCATCAACTCTTTCTATATCAAGTACACAATAAGCAAAGCATGTAAGCTGTAGCATAACCAGAATAACTCCAGGATATTAAATAAAATAAAAGTTGATCATACAAAGGACACAATTTTAATCCACATCCACAAATACATTCCAGAAGAAAAATAATCATCCAAGATTACGGTAATCATAAATTAAAGACAAGCACTTCCCACCTCTTGTTTTGTCCATAATTTCAAAAAAATTAGGTAGTCAACAATTTCCATGTAAATGAACTAAAATAGCTTTATGACATACACATACATCATCACCTACATTCATGATTCACAAACAATTAGATAGTGCATTGTATTTGACTGAAAAAGATAATATGCATATATACCTTCAAGTAATATATTCCTTGCATCAAGGGGATCGCTGGGAAGCAGTAATACCTATCAACACGAGATGCGAAAATAAGACCCTAAACTCCAAAGTAAAATAAAAGCAAGATAAAATAACCGAAAACAACAACAGGAATGTGATGGCAAGAATGAGATGAGCACGGCATCTCCCTTGAAACTGCAAGACTCAACATCAATGATGAAACTAAAAGGACACTTCTACAAAAGGTCTCAAATTGAAATGACAGTGGTAATTTTTGTCCAAGCTATCAAGATTGAAATAAGATAAGCAGAACATTTCATCAAAATAATTGGACAAGCAAACTATTAAAAGAATTTATCCAAGAGACTAGAAACTGAACATGATAATGACAACATAGAAAGGAAAAAACCGTAAGTTTCTCTTCAAGCTGTTTGAGTTCACTGGATAATGACTCAATTTCATATGCTATCATCTCTGCCATGTCTTCATCATTTCCATCCTCTTTCGCTAAAGCTGTCATGGATTATTAGTCCAAACCTCCTTCAATCTTATATTCCTTCTTTTTTTAACAAAAAAAATAAAAATAAATTAAGAGAAAAGAAGTCGAAACCTCTAGTATCTTCTAGCATCTTTTCACAATCCTTGAATCTCTTAAAAATTGAAACCACCTAATTATCCAAACAAAATACAATAGCGTATCATAATTGAGTAAAAAATATGGAGTGATAATTTTTTTAAAAAAAAAAGAGAGAGAAGAGAAATGGGATATACCTCGTCAAGCTCAGCCACAGACTGAGCCAGCTTTTGATATTCACTGGGATTTGAAACAACATCTGGGTCACCCAGCTTCACCTACACAATCAGAAAAAAAAAATCTGAAAACAAAAACCTCCCTCCTGTTAAAAATCAAATTAATTTTTTTTTAAGGCAAATTTACTTACGGACAATTCTTTCCAAGTCTTCTCAGCAGATTCCAGCTTGGTTATCAAATATGGCTCCTGTATCATAACCAAACAGAAATAAGTATATCTACTTTTAATTACAGAGCCTTAATCAATTGCTCATTCATTTTTAACGCACCGCCATGCAAACGATTCTTGGAGTAGTGCTGCGAGAAAGAGTGGGTCGGAGGAAGAAGATACGACTAGGGGTTTGGCGAAAATGGTGGGGGTGTGGTATTGTTGGGGACATTCGAGCGGTTAAGCTCGTCGTTGCTAAGCTATTATTCATGCTTCTTCTTCTTCTTCTCGCTTGCTGTTTGCTAAGTTTCTGATAAATAAAGAAGCCACGAAAAATTAAGAGGTTTTTTTTTGTTTTTTTTACCTTTTTCTTATCTTTTTAAGACCTGAACTTGACAGGGAGAAAGAGCTATGGAGGAACTGATAAGGGCGGGTCTCTGTTCGAGTGATGTGGATTAGGTTATCACCACAGATCTTCCTGCGTTTTCCCACGGCCTGGTTAGTTTATCCTCTCTCTTAAAATGGATATTTAACATCTGAGTTAATGCTTACTCTTTGATTTTTGTATTTAAAAAGTAATTTAACTGTTTTTTCTCTCGAAATTAACTAAAGAGAAAACCTAAAACATGTTGAAAAAGTACCATGGAAATACCTTGATTTATCGTGGATTCAAATAACAAGATTACTATTTTATCTTTTTTTTAAATAGTTTATTATGGATAATTGAATGTTTTTATACGGTCCATTAATTATTTTATATTTTATTAGAAACATCTAGGCTCATTATAATTACTTAATTATCATTAAACTCAACAAATTAATGATCTTAATCCAGAACTTTTTTGTATTTTTTTTTAAATAGTTAAGTGACTCAAATATCTTTAAGACATTAATTTTCTTTGTCTTATTTTCAAGGGTATTTTTGTATCTCTGCACAATTTTTTATTATTATTATAACGTTCATGTATGGTATAAATCCGGCCTGGTTTGGTGGGTCGATCCTGGACCTGGCCAATCCAAGGCTGGAATCGGATCGAGTTTAAGAAAAAATAAAAAAAGTCAAAATCCAGGGTGATTGGCGACCCGGCAAGATGCGGTTGCAACCCGTTGATTTTTGTTTTTTTTTACTAAATCAACGTCGTTTTGATTTTAAAAAATAAAATTGACCTTGTCAAAACCTGGAACCCGAACCTTGAACCAGACCGGGTTTAAAAACTCTAGTTTATGGGCAATTTTATAATTTAAGAAGTGTATATATATTATTTATATAAAAAAATTGTTGACGCTTACGTGCACGCATGAGGGATGTGATCAGGGTCATTGAGTGCCAAACATAACCTTGTGCGGCAGCCTTTAAATCATCTTGGTATTCTCCCATGATGAGGCAAGGCGTATGGTCAATGGCGGTCTGGTTTGGCGTTTGTAATCTTTATTTATTTTCTCTCTCTCTCTTATCCTTGATTTCCATGCATACCCCTTTAAAATTTCAGAGCAACTCTTCAATTTTATTATTTATTCATATTTGATCAATATACTTTTGATTACTATTTGTTTTATTTAAAATAATTTATAAATTTAAAATTCTTTTCTAATTGCATCTCCTTTTAATTTTTTTCATCTTTCAATTTTGATTTTGATTTTTTTTTGCTATTTTTTTATTTGAAATAATTTTTTAAATTGATTGTTTTTACAATTTCATCATTCTTTAAGTTTTTTTCATATCAAATTTGATTTTTATTCTTTGGATTGTTATTTTTTTTACTTTCATAATTTTTTAAATTAATTTTTTTATTTCATAATTCAACATTAAATTTGTTGGGAATTGAGCTTTTTTATTGAGCCCGATTTCACGGGATGTGAAATTTAGAAATTAACACAGGTTTACGAGATTCTTTAAGGTTTGTTTATTTTTTTTCTTATACTTTTTTTTTAAGTTTGTGTCTTTTCAATTTCAGACTTCAGTATTTATTCAATTAGAAATTAGGCTATGTTATTTTTATTTATTTACTTTCTATATAATTTTTTCACTAATTTAAAAAATAATCTAGATTATCTTGATTTTTTTAATTATTGTTTTTTTGTTGAATTTACTTTAACAAATCTTTTGAATTGATATTTTTTTTATTCATGTCATCTTTTAACATTTGATGAGAATTATTTTTATTTTTAATTTAATTTTTCAAGGTTGAAGTTTTTTTTATATGAAGCTTTATAATTTTTATAATTTTCTTTATATTTATTTTACCTTGATTTTATAAAAGTTAATTTTGATTGATCGAGTTTTTTAGTTCTTTTAGGATCAATTTTTGTTAGGACTTCATCTTTTGCAACTTGATCTTTTCTATATTTCAATTGAAGCCTCACTCTTTTTTCTTCTCTCTGCAAGTACAGTCACAATATTTCTTTTACAGCTCAACCGTTTTAGTACAGCTTATGTTTGCTTTTGTGTTTCTTGATCTGGGTTTTGATTTGTTTTGGGTTTTATGCAGGATTTATTGAAATGAAAGAACAGTGGAGACAGAGAAAGCAAACAACACTCACAAACACAATCAGTCTGAGACAAGCTAGAGAGCTACTTCTTGTAAAAGAATTGAAGAATAAGAGAGACAGAAAGCAAACAACTTTGTACATGAGATCTGGGGCAGGAAGCTTTTTAAAGGTTCTTCTTACACTTTCTTGCTCGGTATGTTTTCCTTCCTCTTGTTGTATCCATTTGTTTCACGAATTGTTGAAACTAAAAACCTCAAAATGTGTAAATTAGGGATTTTAGGCTTAATAAGTCAGGAAAGCATTGGATATGCATGCGTGATAATTGGAGAAATTGGATGCATTCTACTGCATAATTTTGGGTTCTAGTTTTCTTCAGAAATCTTGGCAGCTTATCTAGGGTATGTATTCTAATCTCCAAGTCCTCATTGAAGTGTTCTTGCTATAAAGTTTATTTCTTTGATAAAAAATTCAAAACTTTATTATTGATGATAATTGGGGTTTTAGGACATGGTAATGTCTTTCAGGCCAACTCAATAATGACATTTTTATTTTTGGTGTCTTTTTCTTGTTAAGTTTTCATCGACTGTCCAGTTGGATGAACAGGCTGTACTGTTAGCTTTTGAGCAAGTATGGTGAAAGTAGCTTATAATGACGTCTAGGTCTATGTTTCGTGTGTTTGGTGTTTGTGTTCTTAATTCGCCCCTGGGTGGATCAACCAAAAAGCATGTCCTCAAGGATACATTGCAACCCAAACTAAACACAATACGTACCAGTATGTATTGTGGTTGCATCTCTGTGATCTCTATTTTTGCTTTACTTTGTAAAAAAATTGCTTTATGTTATATGGTGATTTTTCTGTTTTTACTAAAAATAAAAGAACATGCTAGCATATTGACCCGCGCTTCATAACGAGTAAATAACAATTTTTTTAAATATAAAAAAATATGAAGAATATAAAAAATATATTAAGTATCTTGGGTTTGGTGGCAATGCCAGACCCAATGCTATTGAGTCTGGTGACCAAGCCAGACCCAAAATAGTCTTGGGTTTAGCGGCCAAGCCAAACCTAAAATAGCCTTGGGTCTGGCGGCCAAGAAGTTCAAAAGATGTTGGGTTTAGCTGGGTAGCCGGATTCAATGCTAGTAGGTCCTGCTGGGTAGCAGGACCCAACGCTAAGAAAATATAAATTCAACTCAACCCAACCTCAAATGAAATTTTTTTTATCATCACCCAACTTTTGTACAATATAAAAAAAGTCCCATCAATTTATTTTCTCTTTACTGTATGAAAAAAAATTAAATAAGAGAATAGAAAAAAAATCTAAAGAGGCAAAAAATAAAATTGAAAACATTTAGTAGCAGGATCCAACACTATTGAGTCCCGGTTGCAGCGGGACCTAAGGCTAAAAAAAAAGCAATTCAACCCAACCTAACCTAACCTCAAATGAAAATAAAAATATCATCTTCCAATTTTTATATAATATAAAAAAGTCTCATCAATTTATTTTCTATTTACCGTATGAAAAAAAAATCAATAAAAGAACAAAAAAAATCTAAAGAGATAAAAAAATAAAATTAGAAATATTTGACAGCAGGACCCAACTCTATTGGGTCCTGGTGGTAGCATAACTCAATGCTAAGAGAAAAGCAATTCAACCTAACCCAACTTCAAATGAAAAAAATTATCATCACTAAACTTTTATACAATTTAAAAAAAATCTCATTAATTTTATTTTATTTTACTATATGAAAAAAAAATTCAATAAAAGAATAAAAAAAATACAAGGAACATTTAAGATGAAAAAATATATTTAAAGAACCAGATGAGTATTAAATATATGAGAATGAAAGAAATGCATGTATAAACCACAAATAGATTAGAAGTATATTGAGTTTGAAAATTTACATGGATGTAGCTATAATGGACGTAATTGGCATTGAAATTGAAAGTGATATTGATGAGCCAATAATAATATGATGGTTGATGAACTATCAAAATTAGTTAATTAGTTGAAATAAAATAAATGCTCAGGGAAGCCAAAAAGGCCTAAAATTGTAATTAAGAGTTGAAATGTGGGATGCATTAAAGGCGTTGAGAAATAATGCCATGAATTAATTACGCGCATAAGATGAATTGGGGAATAGATAAAATATGATGTGGAAGGGAACATAATATGAAAAATGTGTTACAACGAATTTGATAAACATAAAAGAAGTGAGTGAAAAATTGTATTAAGATGAGCCATAGAATAAATAAAAATAAAGGAATAGTTACATGTGTGATGGCAATAATTTCATGTGTTTAATGAAAACAAAAAGTTTACCGATGGTTGACGATGAAACATTAAATTAAAAAAGATATAGATTGATGTGCTTATAAAAAGATTAATGATATTATTTTTGTTCATATAATTGTAAAATATAGTAATCATGATGATATAAATACTCACGGTAATTTTTGTGATCTTGTGTGTTACAAGCATCTTCTTTTGAAGGTCCTGGTTCAAATAAAAAGGATCATCGAGTTGCTTGACTTGTTTTATCGGATAGGTACTAGTATTATCTAATAATTATATTGTAAATAAGTTTATGCATGTAATTTATAAGGTATTATATGTAAGTATAAGTTGAACACTTGTGGATAAAATTATTGGAAGAGAAGATATATTATATATATGAATCCCCCATTTTTCACGCACATAATTATCTGAAAATGTGCAATTTGCATTGAAATTTCCAGGGCGTCACGGGTTTCTTGTATGTTATTGTAATGAGTAATCATTGAGCCCTCAATTATCTTCTTTTTTCAGAGTGGATAGCTTTTTAACAGATAACCTGAGGAATGATTTGCTATTCTCCTATGTATCATATGCCTAGGCATGTGCCTTTGCAAAATCCATTTTAATGTATTGTACGTTGGAACAACCTTAAAGTTACATTAAATTAATACAAACCTAAAAAATCACAAGCATCTTTCTTGACTATTGGATCTGCCATTGTTCCAAAAAAAAAGAAAAAAGTATTATTAATATTTTGCAAATACAAGCAACATTCATTCTACCATGTTGACAAGTTTGATGCGACATCGTGCAGCCCATTAAAAGGAGGCCTGGCAAATGAATGCTGTTTGCAATAGTAAGAGGCCCACGTGCAGTCCTGATCCTAGAAATCCCACGATGTTGTCTCTTAACTCTTGTAGAACACAGAGTTCAAGTATAAGATATCAAAGATATTGTGGGATTCCTCTTTTCTGCGTCTAATAATAATAAAGCTTAGGGTTTTGTGGTAAAGGGGCAGTTTCAGGTCTATTCATGCTGTTTATTGGGCAATAATTCGTAGGCTTGGACAAGCAAGATCATATCAGGAAGCCTGATGGCATGCAATGTAGAATCATGCCCTTCATAGGATTAAAAATGGTGGGCTCACATGTTTTCTGCAAACCATAATTGAAACCACAGAGTTTGCTCATCTGTCTAATGATTCCAAGGTCCTTTTCCCTTCATGTGCAATTCCCCCTTCGGCTTTCACTCAACCTTTTGCTCCCTCCACGTACCATGGCTCACATAGAGATAAAAAAACAAAAAAGGGTGTTTTTTTGTCTTCTTTTTTAATTACCTATTTGGCGTTGAAAAAGAAATATATCTTCTCTCAGTATATATATATATAGAGGATAAAACATCAAACCATGAAATGCTAAAATAAGCATGGATGAATTAGTTAAAACATTAAAATAAGATTGCAAGACATAAAATAAAACAAGTTTATCAAAACTGAATTTTTAATAAATTACTATTTGAAAACTACCAAAATAAAAAAAAATATTTTTTAGTGGATGAATTAGATGATTGCTATGCTGCTGCAAAAAAAACTTAGTTTGTTTTACACGTGAAAAAATAATGTCTTGGACAAGGAAAATTTATTGATAGCATTATTAAACCCAACTTAACAAGTTCATCTAGAAATTTCATGACTATATTTATTTACTAACTTGAGTTTAAAATTATATTATATAAAAATTATTTTAATATAATCTAATTAACCTGATGAGTTCAAAAAAATTTGAATAACCAGTTAAACCATTATTTGATTTAAGAAATTAATATTTACATGTAACGGAATGGTAACGTTACATTAGCAAAGAGGGCACCGTAAAGTATGGCGGGGCCTATTGTGTTGGTTTTAACATACAATAAAGACACAAAAGTTGAAACGCACAAATACTTTAGTGGTAAGCACTGCCGTATAAGTGAAAATCTTAAACCCACAAGGCCGTCGTCTCCTTGCTTCCTGTTTGCATGTGTAGTGAATAGAGAGCTGAAATAGCTACTCAAATATTTTGTCACCTTTCTTGACTCGAGACAGCAAGTCCCATTATTGATTCTTCAGGCAGCAGTCTCATTATTTAAGTCTTCTGATTGGCGCCAAGTAGTGTCATGTAGTGGAACTTGCACTGAAAGTGAATAGAATAAACATCATGTCACAGCATTACACAGCCAGAAAATATGCCAGCCTTCTGCTTGGCCTTTCTTGGTCCAATTCAGACAAATCAATCCCAGATCTTAGGCCTGATAACACACTCCTGATCTACAGGGCTTAGTCATCTGGCAAAAGCCATGGACGGCATTCGATTCTAGACATTAAAATAAGATGCTGACTGTTTCAACGGAGGGGCAAAATCAAGACTGAAGGCAAGAGAGTAAAAAAGAAGAAGAAGAAAGCAGCCAAGCCCTCTCTCTACGCCTGCAAAATCTGCAAGGATGGAGGAATTAGCAGAGACCCCAGTATCTTAAAGAAAGAAGAGCTTAAAGGCAAATAGCGCAGGATTAATGAACTTTTTATATATAGCTACCAATTAATTAGGTGTTCTTGATAACATCACCAGCCGCAGAAAGGCTGGAATTGATGGAATCATTACTACCACTGATCGTGCAAT